>Ga0182197_1000001_pt1 | contig 92381 bp, 76 predicted proteins | sample G5R1MG_37_FD_128397 | JGI IMG/M metagenome (GOLD analysis project Ga0182197, IMG submission 128397) | Switchgrass phyllosphere microbial communities from Michigan, USA - G5R4_MAIN_12SEP2016_LD1 MG | ecosystem: Host-associated > Plants > Phyllosphere > Phylloplane/Leaf | place: USA: Michigan...
CCATACTTCTGAACACGGCCGGTCGGCTGATAATGGGCGCGACTGCTTTTGGTCCGCTGCGATCAAGCAGGGCGGTTCATCGTAGCATCCAATCGATGGCACCTTGGAACCTACGGAAATACCGGTAGACGTTCATCGGACGCCAAGTTGAAGATCAACGCGTGGCAATCGCTTAGCCGGGATATAAGGTGCCGGACTGTCTGACTGTGATTTCGATGGTCGATAGAGGGGCCGTCGGTGTACTTCGCGCTTTCTGATCTTCGGGCTTGATAGGGGATCGCGGGCGGGTTACCTGCTTCTTCACTCCTCGCGCATCAACGTTGATTCCGCACCAAAACGAAAGAGCTGTTGCATGGCCGACATCGAACCCGCCTCTGACGTTTCCGCGCTGACGGTTCAACTTCTGAGTGCGTATCTGGCCAACAACACCGTCCCGTCCGAGCAGTTGGCGGAGCTTATCCGATCAACCAGGACAGCATTGAGCGATGATGGCACGTCATCGGATCAGTTGATTGAACCCGAGGTTTTTGCTGGCGCGGTTTCTGTTCGTAAAAGTCTCGCCTCGCCTGAACACATCATCAGCCTTATCGACGGCAAGCCCTACAAGACGTTGAAGCGGCATCTGGCATCGCGAGGCTTGACGCCTGACGAGTACCGGAGCCGTTATAATCTGCCGGCAAGTTATCCCATGGTCGCGTCGGCTTACGCGGAGCATCGGCGTGCTGTCGCGCTCCGGCTGGGGCTGGGCGGAAAGGGCAGAAACTCCAGGAAGGCTGAAGACCCGAACGGATCGGTGCCGACCGAGGCCCCGCAAGAGCAGTCCTCATCACAAACAGACGTACCCGAGATAACGGCGCAGCAGTCCAAGAACTCACCGGCAACGCGCGGAGACGCCAAGGCTCCGGCTCCGGCGCGGACCAGTCCTGTTGAGACCGTGCAGGATGGCACTTCTGACGGGCATAAGAGCGATACGGTCGCAGAGCCATCCGTCGATCCCCGGCCCGATGTCGGCGGCAATTCCAAGCCAGCAAAGGCAAAGCGCCCGGCTGCTAAGAACAAACCTTCGGCCAAGCCCGGTAAGCTCGGCGTGAAGGCGGCAAGCGCTGCGGTTGAGGATGCCGGGGCGACCGTAACAGATGGTAGCGTCGAGGGCGCAAGCAATGTCGCAAAGCGGGAGCCTACGCGACGTCGTGGCAAGATCGGCTTGTTCAAGGGTGCAGCCGACGACGCTGGCGATGCGACAGATAGCGAAGCCAAGTCTGAAGGCGCTGCCGCTGAAAACGAACAGCAGGGTTCCGTGGCTGAGCCCAAGGCACGAGCCCGCAAGCGTATGGCCCGTCAGCCAAAACCCGATACGCCGCAAGCTTGAGGTCGTTGCAATTGCTTCGGCAACGACGAGCCGCTCCAGGTGACTTGCCGATATCGATCACGGCGCGATAGTCGCGAAGCATCAAGAACTTGGCTCTCGTCTCCAGACGCGCCATCATCGCGTTCGGGCATTTTTTCAATAGGGTCAGCCCGTCACGCAAGTAGCGTTCGCAGTGAGCCTTTGCGCGTGTTGATCTTCAACGGCGGCGGCGTCTATTTCGATAGGGTAATAAGCATCGCCGCCGCTCGAGCTTGAAACAGGGCGATCCGATTGGGTTTGATTCAGCCTCTTCAACCGCGCCATCGCTGCTCGTCGTATCAAGGCCGCGCTTGATCAGTTCAGCTTGCGCAACCACACGTTGCGAACTTCTATCCGAGCGGGATTAAGCTCGGCTTCGATCCCAATCAGACCTGATCGGTTATCTGGCGATTGTGGATCGTCGTTGATGTGGACGGACATCAGTTGGCCATTGATGAGATGCAGCACGACCGGACCACGTGCGATGATCTCGTATTCGTTCCAACCGTCGGGATGGACCAAATCCGCAAGCGCCTTGCCATCTCCGACTTTGCCGAGCATTTCCGGTTTGAGGGTCGCGGCGCGCCGGGTCACCTGTCCGCGCCAGCTGACAGTGCGTTCAGGTTCATTCTCCATGTAGACTTGACCGCTGAACAAGTCGCGACCGAAGGTTTTCGCGGGCCAGAAATCGGCCTGTGGCCCCGTCATCATCCACTTGGGATCAGGCTCCGGCCTGCCTGCGACCGGAGTAAGCCAACGTACCCCTGTTCGGCTACGATATTGGATGCCCGAGCCGCCGACTGCCGCCTTGATCTCCAATCGCAGGTCGAAGTCGTGGGCCTTGATGCCCCTGTAGACGAGGTAGCTATTGTTGGTGATCTGGCCAGCCGGTCGGACAGCGACGATGGCACCATCTTCAACCCGCCAGACCGCCGGATCGCCGTCCCAACCGCTTAGGGTTTTACCGTCGAATATCTGGACGAAGCCATCATGGCGGTCGAAATTGCGTGGAGTGGGCTGGGCTAGAACGACCCGCTGCGTCTCTACGCTTGTTGCAGGTGCGGCGTGAGCGCACGCCGGAGCGAGTATCATTGCAAGTGTCGCGAACACGGTGGCACTGTCACGACTTGCTCTCATATTCCCGATCCGTGTATTTGCGTGTTTGGGGCCGCTTTGAAGAGGAGCGAGAAACACTCCGGTATCTTTCCAGCCAATTGTTTTGAAGGCTTTAGCAGGATAGACAGACCGCACCATGGTGAAATCCCACTATCTGGTTCACTTCAGGTCTGGCCTCTTTCTGCAAGTCAGGCAAGAAATGAAGGTACCTCTATATATGGTTGTTAGGCCAAGCGTTACGATTAGTGATACGTCGCCTTGATCGGGTACTGCAGTTTCGCGTGAGCGGTGATGTCACGCCAGATTACAGATCCTGAACGAGCTCGATGTCGAAACCTTGGTCGCTGGTGATGACGGCCATACGGACTGCGGCTTCCGGGTAGTCGGTCGGTTCCATCGCCACTGTCGCTCTTGCAGCCACGGCGGCCACCATCGTCGGTTCGATCTCGTCCAGCTTGATTTGGATCGTCACGCCTGCGGCAGAGGCAGGCTCGTGCTTGTTCTGGATGAACTTCAACATCATCCCTTGATTGCCCCGGAGTGTCATGACGATTTCCTGGAATGGATCGCCTTCACCTCCGCCATATCGGTGCGTTACCTGGAAGCCAAAGACGCTGCCGAAGAATGTCTCACACGCGGCAATGTCCACTGTCTGCAGCTTTACAGCTGTGAATGCGTGCGTTTGCATGATCTGTTCCTCGCAATCGACGGGCTTCGCCGGAGTGAACCGCGTCGGACCGCACAACTCACCTTCCATGTAGCGATGGGCTGGGGGCAAGCCATGGAAAACGCGGCGAAGGCGGCCGACAACCTGGGAACGGCTACTATCCGGCGGCGCTGATCCGAAGTCGCGCGCCGCCGTAAGGAAATTAGGTTTGTGTGGACGTCACCACTCCATCTCCGGGGGAACCACCAGCGACTTCACCGCGTCCGGCGCAAATGTCCAAGGCTCCTCGAAGCCGACCGCTACCGAGCTGTAGCCCAGCAGCTGACGCAGGGTCTTGGACGAGTCCTTCACCGCTTGCGGATCGGTGGTCATCGGGAAGTTGATCATCGGCTTCCACCAGGGCGGGCAGTAACCGACGATCACGCCGGCACGCTCCAGGTTGGCCGAGGTGTTGGCGCCCGTGCCGTGTAACAGCATGTCGGTATAGATCAGCACGGAGCCCGCCGGCGCTTCGGCCGCGATGGACTCGTACTGCACGTCCCATCGCTGTGGCTCGAGGTCGCGATGGCTGCCGGGCACGACCCGTGTCGCGCCGTTCTCCTCTACGAAGTCCTGCAGGCACCAGATGAAACGCGTCTGCGCGGCACCCGCGCTCAAGGGCACGGCGCCGCTGCGATCGCGATGGATGGCCTGCTGCAAACTACCGGGGCGAGTCACGTTGGCGCCGTAGCTGTGGACCAGGTAGGACTCGTTCAGCGTCTGAGGCCCCAGAATTTCCTTGGTGATCTGCCGCGGCAGTTCATGTTCCAGGATGTCGCGAAAGAACGGATGGCGGTTGACGAGTAGTGCGCCCGACAAGCGACGGTTCACGTCGTCGTTGTCGGTGAAAAAGCCTTTGACGCGTCCTTCTTCCTCGGCCTCTTCACGATCGATTTCGGCGTTCAGGAAGTCGCATGCCTCGCGTGCCTGCCGTGCCGAGATTACGTCCGCGGCGATGGCGTAGCCGGCCCGATCGAGATCAGCGCGGATCTGGCTCGGATCGGTCGTCGGTTGCGGTATCGGGCCGTCGAAGTCGATCGGTTGAACCGGTCGCGGATCACCTGCCGACATGTCGCGCAGGACCTGACGCTGGGCATTGCCTACTGCCATCTCATCTCTCCCTTATAGTCATGCGTCGATGATGGCTTGAAAGCCGCTCACCGAATTGAAGCGATAATAGCAACACATGCAGTATTTACAAGTTGAGATCGAATGTCAGCGTTAGGCGGGAGCTTACGATCCATCAGGCATCGGGCAAACCGACGGACGCTTCGCGCTTGAGCAGGCGAGAGACGTGGGTCCAATGCGCCGCGCCGACGAAGAAGAACACGGTCAGCGCCATCTGTGCGTCGCGCAGGCCGCGTGCGGCGTCGCCACCGTGCAGGCTGGCGAAAAGATCGCTCAGCACGCCGGCGGCCAGCGGCCCCATCGACACGCCGATGAGGTTGGCCGCCACGATGTAGACGGCGCTGGCTCTGGCGCGCATGGCGACCGGCGCCAGGCTTTGCGTCAGCGCGATCGATGGCGCGGTCCACAACGCGCCCAGCGTCACCGGCACGATCATCAGCAGCAACGCTCCCTGTCCGGTCGCCATGTTCAGCACGGCGACGTAGAGCGGCGCGCACAGGACCACGCCCGCGATCGGCACCCAGACGATGGCGTGAAGGCCCGTCCTTGCCAGCCTCGTGCCCTGCCAGCCACCCAGCCAGGTGCCGATGGCTCCGCAAACGCCGCTGATCAGACCCAGCCCCAAGCCAACTTGCGTCAGGCTCATGCCATGCGTGCGGATGAGGAACGATGGCATCCAGGTGGCGATGCCGGTCAGGGCGAAGGAGAATGCCGCGCTGCCCGCGATCACATGCACGAAGGCGGGGCGACTTCCCAGGATGCGCAAGCCTTCGATGAACCCGATCTGCGTCTGGGTGCCGCTAGGCTCGCCGGTCCGCAACTCGCTGGCACCGCGCATCGGTTCACGCGCCAGGATGGGGAACAGGATGGCGATGAGGATCCCCGGAAGGCCCGCCAGCAGGAGAGCGGTGCGCCAGTCCGCCATCTGGGCCACGATCCCCCCGATCGACAGGCCGGCCATCATGCCGACCGGGACGCCGATGGCAAACAGACCTGCGGCTGCCGGGCGTTCGCGAGGTTCATAGAGGTCCGAGATCAGCGAGTGCGCCGCCGGGGCGAAGCCCGCCTCGGCCAGGCCTACGCCCATGCGCGCAGCGAAGAACTGGCCGAAGCTCGCCGTCAGGCCGCAGATCGCGGTCATGACGCTCCAGGCGCCAGTGAACCCGGCGATAAGGCGTACTCGGTTGACGCCCCTGTCGATGATCTGCGCGATCGGGATGCCCATCGCGGTATAGAAGATGCCGAACGCGCCTCCGGTCAGCAGTCCAAGTTCCCAGTCCTTCAACTGAAAGTCGGCCTTGATCGGTTCCTGCAAGATGATGACGATCTGCCGGTCGAGGTAGTTCAGGCTGTAAATGAAGGCGAGCATCAGCAGCATCGCCGTGCGCCGGCGGCCCCCGGCTTGCGCTGGAGCCGCGGCATCGAAGGCCGGCGTGGCGGAGTTCGCCGCCATGATGGGAGCGGGATGTGACATGTCTCTCCTCGCGCACCCGGCAGCCTTGCGGGCGCTGTCGCGACGACACGATCGTCACTGGGCAAACGCGATCAACGTGCGGCGACCGCTTTCCATCTATACGGAAAGGGAAGGGCGCGTTGATCAGGAGCCAGGGGCTCCGCCGCCTCGCTGCCTGAAGTCTTGCGGGGTGGCGCCGGTGGCGCGGCGGAAGGCGCGCGCGAAGCTGTTGGCGTGGGAAAAGCCGAGCGCGAAGGCGATGTTCTTGATCGGCGCGGCATCACCGGTGAGCATCGTCTTGGCTCGTTCCACCCAATGGTTGGTAACGTATTCGGCGACGGTCGTGCCGGTGAGCGCCTGGAACTGGCGATTGAGATGGCGCACGCTGATGCCGCAAATGGCCGCCAGTTCCGCTGTGGTGGGTGGGCTGACGTTCTCGGCCAGGCGCTCGCGGATGCGGCGGTACTGCCAGGCGGCAAGCCTTCCACTTTGTACCGAGACCGGCTGGCGTTCGATCAGGCGGCGCAACTCGGTCGCCGCGAGCGTCTGCAAGGCCGCCAGCGCATCAAGCGAGCGATCCTCGCGCGCGGCGATCTCGCGTACCGCCAGCGTCATGATCTTGCGCAAGCTGTCGTTGCGAACGTCGAGCAGACGCTGCAGCACCGGCAAGGGAGGAACGGCCTCTCCGCCCTGGATCTGCCTAGTCAGATCCGCGCCGAAAACGAAGCGCAGGACACGGATGTGGCCGCCTTCCGCGCGGCCGCGCAAGGCCACATGCGGGAAGCGGACGAACAGCGTGCCCACAAAGGCGCGGCTGCCCGGGCCGACTTGCGGAAACTCGGCCGATGCGTCGGTGGCATGCGGCGGCAACGACATTTCGAACATCAGTTCGCTTTCGACCCGCTCGAAGTCGATCATGTTCGGCCAGTGCCACTCGACCAGTTCGATCCGGCCCTGCGGCAATTCCACGCGCTCAAGATAGGTGGGTGTCTGATCCATGGTCCTCGGCCGGATTTATGACGCAGGGCGTTCCTCTTGGCCAGATGTGTTCTCATGCCGGCGTGGTGCCTGCGGCTCGGCTGATCCACTTAAGGTGCATAAGATGCGTGGAGGATCGCTGATGAAAGTGGTGGCCAATCTGAGCCTGTGCCAAGGGCACGCCCGTTGCGAGGACATTTGCCCCGAAGTGTTTTCGACCGACGCCATCGAGGGCAAGGTGGTGATCGAGCAACCTGAATTTCCGGCCGAGCTGGAGGACAAGGTCCGCCTCGCCGTGCGAAACTGCCCCGAAGGCGCGCTGCGGATCGCCAAGGCGGTGGCGGCATGAACGCGCCCTATTTTCCCGGACCCCACGATCACGTCCCCGAGCACCTGATCGTCGACTTCGACTTCTTCCACATTCCAGAAGGCGTGTCGGACCCCACCGAGATATGGCACGGCCTAGTCAAGCATGGCGCGCCGCCGATCTTCTACACACCGCGCAACGGGGGTCACTGGGTGTTCCTGCGCTATCCCGACATTGTCGAGGCCTATCGCAACCACGAGCAGTTCTCGACATACCAGTCACCCGTTCCTCCCATGGCGCAGTATCCGGTGCTGCAGCCCAACGGCGTCGATCCCCCGCAGCACGACGTGTTCCGCAAGATCCTGGCGCCGTTGTTCACTCCCCTGGCCGTGCGCCGGATGACGGACGGGCTACAGCACCGCGCCGAAAGGCTGATCTCGGGGTTCGCCGACAAGGGCAGATGCGATTTCATCAAGGAATACGCTAGTCAGTTCCCGACGAGCACGTTCCTAGAATTGTTCGGTCTGGCCGAAGATCGTCTGCCTGAATTCCTTCGTATCTCGGACACGTTCTTCCGCAGCACGGATACCGACGTGCGCGCGGCCAACATGGTAGAAATATACGAGGTACTGGAGGGGCTGTTCCGCGAGAAGGAACGCAACCCCGGTAAGGACATCGCCAGCACCGTCGTGCAGGCACGGGACGCGGAGGGTAACGCCTATCCGTGGATCGACATCCTCAACTGCGGCTTCCTGCTGTTCGTGGCTGGGCTCGACACCGTGACCAATACGATGGCCTATGTCTGGCGCTATCTGGCGACGTCACGGGATGCCCGGCAGAAATTCCGGGATCGCCTGGACGATCCGGCTGCGTTCATGGTCGCGATCGAAGAACTCATGCGGATCAATGCGGTCTCGAGTATCTATCGCCGCGTGACACATGATGTGACGTTCAAGGGGGTGCAGTTCCGACAGAACGACCGGGTCGTGCTGCCCAACACGGTGGCGAACCGCGATGGCGCTGTGTTCAAGGATCCGCAGACGATCGACCTGGACCGGCCGGTGAACAACCACGTCACGTTTGGCGTGGGACCGCATCGCTGCATCGGCTCGCATCTCGCCAAGCGCGAGATCATGATCTCGCTGCAGGAGTGGCTGCGGCAGATCCCGGACTTTGAACTCGATCCGGCAGAGCAGCCGTCGATCTTCGGCGGGCCGGTGATGGGTTTCGAAACGCTCAAGCTGCGCTGGTAAGGCTTGTGCGAGAAGGGAGTGGCATGTGCTCGAGCGCTCCCTTCTATCGATCACGCTCGCGGCAGCTCAAGGTCATGTGCTCAGCGCCGATCGCACGAGGCTGTGACGCTGTGTGTCATACTTTCACCGCCACGCTCGGTTCGCACGGCGAGCCATGATCCTGAGCCTGCCGTTGAACTCGCCCTCAGTGACCAGCGCATTGTGGGGGGGCATAAGCGCGACGACCGGCGATTAAGCGATTAATTGGGTTGCCGAGCGCTTTGTGCAGCGTCTAAGCCGCAGCCAAACAGGGCAGGGCGCCGTCGTTCGCGCGGGTTCGGCCATGTGCTGGACGCAAAGAGGATCACCAAGCATGACCCAGACGATGCCCCGTCCGATCATCGACGGCCAGGAACGCGACGAAGGCTCGCTCGGTACGCGCCCGCTGGTCAATCCGGCGAATGGAGAGGTGATCGGTGACCTCGCCTGGTGCGGCGAGGCCGAGGCCTTGGAAGCGGCGCGGCTCTCGGTGGAAGGTTTCGCCATGTGGTCGGCGATGTCGGCCCTGGATCGCAGCAAGATCATGCGCCGCGCGGCGGACCAGATGCGCGCCGAAGCGGATGAAGCCGCGGCTGAGATGACGCGCGAGAACGGCAAGCCGCTGGCGCAGGCACGTGGCGAGTGGCTGGCCTCGGCCGACCTGCTCGACTGGTTTGCCGAAGAGGGGCGCCGCGCCTACGGGCGGCTCATCCCGACCCGCGCCCCGGACATGCGCTGGGCCGTGCACCGCCGTCCGGTCGGCCCGGTCGCGGCGTTCACGCCATGGAACTTTCCAGCCTGGACCCCGCTGCAGAAGATCGCACCGGCTCTGGCCGCCGGCTGCTCGGTAGTGCTGAAGCCAGCGGAGGAGACCCCGAGCACCGCGTACCGGATCGTGCGCACGCTTCACGCCGCCGGGGTGCCGGGCAAGGCCCTCAGCGTGATCTGGGGCGATCCGGCCGCGATCTCCTCCACGCTGTGCGCCGCGCCCGAGATCCACAAGGTGACGCTGACCGGCTCGACGCGAGTCGGGCGTCTGCTGGCTAGCGCCGCGGGCCAGCACCTCAAGAAGGTGACGATGGAGCTGGGCGGACACAATCCGGTGATCGTGGCACGAGATGCGGACCTCGACACCGTCGTGCCGCTTTCCACCGAGTTCAAGTTCCGCAACGCCGGTCAGGTCTGCGTGTCTCCGACCCGTTTCCTCGTCGAACGGCCGCTATATGCCGATTTTGTCGCTGGCGTGTCGGAAGCGGCCAAGGCGCTGCGGGTTGGCGATGGCCTGGACACCGCGACGCAGATGGGACCGCTCACGACCGCCGGCCAGCTGTCCAAGATCGAGGCTCTCACCGCGGACGCCCTGCAGGGCGGAGCCGAAGTGGCGACCGGTGGATCGCGGATCGGCAACAGTGGCAACTTCTTCGAGCCGACCGTCCTGTCCGGCATGACGCCGCGCATGGAAGCGATGAACGAGGAGCCGTTCGGCCCGCTCATGCTGGTGATGCCGGTCGACGATATAGACGCGGCGATCGCGGAGGCCAATCGCCTGCCGTATGGCCTTGCCGCCTATGCCTTCACCAACGACATGCGAACAGAACGCCGGATCGTCGCGGGAATCAATTCGGGCATGCTCGGCATCAACCACTTCGCGATGTCGTCGCCCGAGACGCCGTTCGGCGGCGTGGGCGACAGCGGCATGGGTTCGGAGGGCGGTATCGAGGGTATGGACGCCTACTTGCGGCCATTCCTGGTCAGCGCGAAGATCGCCTGAGTTGGAGCCGGGGTAGCGTCACCCGCCACGCCGGCCACCTGGCTTACTCGGCCGCGAGCGTGGTCTGATCGCGGAAGTGCGGGATGACCTTTTCGCCGATGTTGCGGATGGTCTCCATGATGACCTCATGGGGGATGTCGCCCATCTGGAAGATGAAGAGGATCTCATCCGCGCCGGCATCAAACAATTGGCTTACATAGTTGATGCAGTCTTCAGGCGTGCCGTAGGCATCGGGCGCCACGCCGTAGATGTTGGTCGAGGCATCGGTCACCGTCAGCTTCTCGGACGAGAGGTAGGTGACGATCTGCTCCTTGCCGGCGTTCAGCGCCGCCTCGTTCTCTTCGGGCGTCAGGTCCTGCGCGGTGGGCTTCTCGCCGCCCTGGTACCAATAGGCGATCGATTCCACGAAGAAGCGCTGGCCGCGCAGGCCGAGCTGCCGCGCCTTGCGGCGATCGTCCAGCACCACTGCCGGGCATAGCGCCGCGAGGTGCTCGGTCGGGCGGTAGCCGACCTGCTTGGACAGATCGCGCGTGCGAAAGGCCTCGCGGTAGGCGCCGTTCTTCTCGGCGATGTTCTCGGGGCCTGAGAAGCCCATCACCAGCGCGCCGATGCCGCGCGATCCGGCGGCGAGCAGCGTCCCAGGGTTGGTACAGGCCATGTACAGCGGCGGGTGCGGGTCCTGCAGCGGGCTGGGATGGATCGGCCGCTTGGGGATTTTCACGAACTGGCCGTCATGCTCGACTTCCCCGTCCTTGAGGATCTTGGGGATGAGGTACATGCTCTCTTCGATCATCGGCGGCAGGTCGGCCATGTCATAGCCGAAGGTGCCGGCCTCCTGCTGGGTGCCGCCCTTGCCCATGCCGAAGTGCACGCGCCCTTCGGACAGGATGTCGAGCATGGCGATCCGCTCGGCGACCTTCACCGGATGGTTCATGGCAGGCGGCAGGCAGACCACGCCGTGGCCGATCCCGATCGTGCTGGTGCGGCCGGCGATGAAGGCGAGGAAGGTCTCGGGCGCGGACATGTGGGCGTACTGCGTGAGCGCGGTGTGCTCGACCGCCCAGATGGTATCGAAGCCCATCTTCTCGGCATAGAGGCACTGTTCCACCATGTCGCGGAACACCTGCTGCTCGTGCTCGCGCGAGGTGTCCACCATCTGCGCCTCGTAGATGATCGAGAACTTCATTTTTCCGCCTCTCCCGCTTTTTGTCGGATGGCGTGAGGCTACACCTGACGTGCGGTGCGAACATCATCCAAATGGATCAGACCGTTACCGAGCTGCCCGCCGTGCGCAACAGCGTCACGAGTTCGACCTGCCGGTGAGTGCCGGTCTTGGCGAAGATGCCGCGCAAGTGCGAGCGCGCAGTGTTGTAGGCGATGTCGAGCGCGGCGGCCGCGTCCTGCAGGCTGGTTCCGCTCGAGAGCTGGAGAGCCAGTTGTGCCTCGGACTTGGTGAACTGGAATCGGTCGCGCAAGATGTCTGCGCTGGGCCCGGGAGCATGATCCGGGTCCGCCAGGAACAGCGCCAGCCGCGCGCCATCGCCGTACGCCGCAGAGGGCACGGACCGCGCGGTTGCCTGGCAGCTGCCGCCGCCGTTCCTCGCCAGCTCGAAGCGCTGCTCCTCACCCTGCGGCGGGGGGGCCGTCAGCAGCCGCTGGATCATGGCGGCGGCGCTCTGCGTCGACGGCAGCAGCTTGCCCGATCGTTCCGCAACGATCATGCCCTGGTCGATCATCCGATCAGCCATCGCATTGCGCCGCAGGATGCGTCCCTCACGATCGAGAATGAAGGTCGCCACCGCCAGATCCGCCATGGCGCTGCCGAACAGCTGGCTGTCGGCCTGGGTGGCCGTCAAGCGGGCGTGGAGATCCAGCGCCACCCGCAAGTGGGGCACGAGCCGGGCGATGAAGGCTGCATCGGCCTCGTCGAAGTCGGGCCGGCTGTGATCGCGGGTAACGCGCAGGCGCACGTAGATGTCCGGTTCGCGCTTCAGGTCGACACCCAATATCTGTCCGGTCCGGGCGACATCCATCCAATCTCGAAAGCGCGATGGGATGTGGCGCACGAAGTCCTGGAACGACACTACCCGTCCCTCGGGCAAACCGACGAACGGATCGTCGTCGGATAGGTGGCGGTACTCCAGAGCTTTGCCGGGATCGACGCCTGGCGTCACATGCGCGTCGATGCTGGCATGGCCGCGGCCGACCAGCAAGGTCGCAAAGGTCGCCCCGGTGGCATCGGCCAGAGCGCGCAGGAAATCTTCCCAGGGCGGCGTCTGCGTCAGCCCCGCGTAGAGCCGGTGCACGACGCCGAGAAGCCCTTCGGCATCGTGCACGGAAGATGGCGCCGCCTCGATATTCAGGCGGGTTCCCAGGCGATGAGGTGGCTGATGTCCGAGCGCTGCTCCGGCTTGCGCCCGGTGACGGACAAGTGGTGCGACGTAATCTGGGCATCGTCGGCCAGCGGGCGGATCATCTCGAATACGCGGTCGTATTCGGTGACGGCGATCTTCCAGGTGCCGTCCTCGCGGCGATAACGGTCGCGGTATATGGCGCTGCCGATAGTGTGCGTGCGGCTCTCGATATTGATGAAGATGTCTTCCAGATACCAGATGCCCTCGGCGGTATCGTCACCGGTCAGCGTGATCTCCGGCATGTGGCCGTGATGCATGGCGACCGCGCCGGAGTGAAAGCTGTTAGCTAGGAAGTCCACCATGTCGTCGCGGCCGCTCACCTGCACGCGGTACGTGCCGCCGCGATAATCGACCGTGACGTCGTGCGTGAACAGCGTCTCGAGCAAGGCCATGTCAGCCGTGTCGATGGCGCGGAAGTAGCGGTGCTTGAGCGTGCGGATATCTTCCAGATCGCTGAGCTGCTGCAGAGTATAAGCCACGGATTTTTCCTCTCTCATCGGGCGATTGCATCACCTTTGTCCGAACATTACCCGCTAAACGCGGAGGAATCCACGAGGAAAGCTGCGCGAATATGACTGGCGCTGCGGCTGTGGTGGACATTACGGAGGCGACCGGCAATGGCAGCAAGAGGCCTGCGCAGAGCGGCGGCGGACGAAGGAGAGCGTAGAGTGAGCGGCACGGTTGAGGGCAAGGTCGCCCTGGTCACGGGAGGCACACGCGGCATCGGCGCGGCGATTGCACGGCGACTGCTGGCGGATGGATACGCCGTCGTCACATGCGGGCGCACACCGCCCGAGCAGCCCGCATCCGCGAACGGTCGCGAGGCCGAGTTCGATGCCTGCGACATCCGCGATCCGGCGGCGGTGGCCGCCTGGATCGAGAGCGTGGTCGCGCGGCATGGCCGTATCGACTTGGTGGTGAACAATGCCGGCGGCTCGCCCCAAGCCGATGCCGCTACGGCGAGCCCGCGCTTTTCCGAGCGAATCCTGCAACTCAATCTGCTGGCCCCGCTGCATGTCTCGCAAGCAGCCTACGCCCAGCTCAAGGCGAGCCGCGGTTCGATCGTCAACATCGCCAGCGTGTCGGGCGTGCGACCTTCGCCCGACACCGCGATCTATGGCGCGGCAAAGGCAGGCCTGCTCAGCCTTACCACCAGCCTGGCGCAGGAATGGGGCCCCGACGTGCGAGTCAACGCCGTCATCGTCGGTCTGATCGAAACCGAGACCGCGGAAATGACCTACGGCAGCGAGGCGGCGCAAGACCGGATCGCGGAGTCGCTGCCGCTGGGGCGCCTGGGGCGTGGCGCCGACATCGCCGATGCCGTGGCTTTCCTGGGATCGGACCAGGCCGCCTACATCAGCGGCGCACGGCTGGAAGTGCACGGCGGCGGCGAGCGGCCCCTATTTCTTGAAATCGTGAAGGAAGAAGCCGTGCGCGCCTGATGCGGTCGGGGCGGGTGGCGGGCCGAACGCTCGCCACCCGCTCTTCGTCAGCCTTCTACGCCGAGCAGCGACTTGGCGGCGTCGTGCAACACGGGCGCTTCCTGGCTCTTGAAGAACTCGATCCGGCCTTCGAGCGACTGGTCGGTCATCTCCGGCTGGCTGGAGATCCAGAACTTGCGCGCCGCCAGCCCTTCGACGAATTTGCGGCAGCCTTCGTCCAGATCCATGCCGTAGTTGGCCATCATGTGCGCCATCGTCGCACGATGCTTCGCGGCGCCTTCGGGCTCGCCGATACCTGCTTCGGCGTCGAAGATGCTGGTCTTGAGCATGCCCGGAATGATCGAGCAGACGTTGATCGGCGCCTTGGCGACCTTCATCTCGAGATAGAGGCACTCGCTGAATGACTGGATTGCGTGCTTGCTCATGATGTAGGCAGTCTGCGTCGGCATGATGCCGAACGAGCCGATAGAGGCCAGGTTGGCGATCCAGGCCTCCTGCCCGACACGCAACATGTGCGGAACGAACGCGCGCACGCCATGCACGACGCCGTGGATGTTGACGTTGAGCGTCGTCTCCCAGCGTGCTGTCGGGATCTCCCAGACGTTGCCGATCGTCTCGATCCCGGCGTTGTTGATCAGCAGGCGTACCGCGCCATGGCGATCGAACACATCCTGCGCCAGCGCGTCGAGCGCCTCGGGACGCGAGACGTCGACCTGGATCGCTTCGGCCTTGCCGCCCTTGGCGACGATCTCGGCCGCGACCTTGTCCGCCTTGGTCTTGTCGATATCCGTCACGACCACGGTCATGCCGATTTCGCCGCAGCGGCGGGCAAAGCCCATGCCGATGCCGGCGCCCGCGCCGGTGATGACGGCTACGCCGCCGGAGAACACCTTTTCTTCTTCAGTCATCGTGTACGTTCCTTAGGAGTCGAGCGGTGTCGTGCGCGTCAGATCGACGAGATCGATGCCGGTGCGGCAGGCAGATAGTGGTGGTAATATCCCGCCGCCCAGCCGCCATCGACGGCCAGTTCGGCGCCAGTGATGTAGCTGGCGTCGTCCGAGCACAGGAACAGGCTGGCCGCGGCGATCTCTTCCGGCTCGCCGATGCGCTGCAGCGGAACGCGCTCATAGCCATAGTTCTTGGCGTCGCCCTCTAGCCCCTGAGGGTTGCCCATCACGGTGTTGACGCCGCCCGGATGGACCGAGTTGACGCGCACGCCCTGGTGGCCGAACTCCAGCGAAGCGGTCTTGGTGAGGCCGCGCACAGCCCACTTGGAGCTGCTGTAGAGCGAGAGCGAGTTGGCCCCGCGCAAGCCGTCGACCGACGAAATGTTCACGATCGCGCCCTTCTTTGCGGCGATCATGCGCGCACCCACGTGCTTGAGGCCCAGCATCGTGCCCTTGACGTTGATGCCCAGTACCCGGTCGATCTGCTCGACGCTCAGTTCGACGATGGGCGAAAAGCCGACGACCGCGGCGTTGTTCACCAGTGCATCGATCCGGCCATGGCGCGCGATCACGGCTTCGACGAGGGCGATCCAGTCTCCCTCGTTCGAGACGTCGAGGCGCTGGAACATGGTGTTCTCACCAAGCTCCTCGGCAAGAGCGGCGCCTTCTTCGAGCACGTCGGCGATGACGACACGGGCGCCTTCGCGTGCGAACAGGCGGCTCGTTGCCGCGCCCATGCCGCGTGCACCGCCCGTAACGATGGCAACCTTGTCAGCCAGTCTTCCGGCCATCTTCCACTCCCTTGATCTGCAACGTGCGTGGCAATAGCGGCGCTCGGGGTTGCCGACAAGCAGCCTCGCCGACCGCTGGCGCTTCCTTCGTGGTTACCCTGCCAGGATCATGTCGGCCGCTTTCTCCGCAATCATCATGGTGGGCACGTTGGTGTTGCCGCCGGGTACGCGCGGCATGACCGAGGCATCGACCACGCGCAGTCCAGTCAGGCCATGAACCCGCAGCTGCGGGTCGACGACGGCCATCGGATCGTGTCCCATGCGGCAGGTGCCGACGGCATGGATGTCCGATGTGGCAGTGGCGCGAAGATAGGCGTCGAGTTCATCGTCGGAACGCACATCGGCTCCCGGCGTCAGTTCCTCGCCACGAAAGGCGTCGAACGGCGCCTGCGCGAAGATGTCGCGCACCGCGCGGATCGCGGCGCGGCCCATCGCCATGTCGTTGGCGGTGGCAAGGATGTTCGGATCGATCGACAGGGGCGCGGACGGGTCGGCGCCGGTCAGCTTGATCTCGCCCACGCTTTCGGGGTTGAGCAGATCGATGTGCGCGAAATAGCCGTGCTCCATGATGAGCTTGCGGCCCATGCTCTCGTAGAGCGCCATGGCGAAGTGGACCTTCACGTCCGGCGTCTCGGCGCCGGGCATGGTGCGCAAGTACGCGCCGACTTCGGCGGGCGGGCGGGCGAGGGGGCCCTTGCTGAACAGCACGAAGTTGGCGACGGCCTTGGCCGCGACCAGCGGATGGAACACGTTGAATAGCGATACCGGCTGCGTGCAGTATTGCTTCACGCTGATGGCGACGTGGTCGCGATAGTTTTGGCCGACGCCGGGCAAGTGGTGAACCACTGGCACGCCGACATCGCGCAAGTGCTCGCTAGGGCCGATGCCCGACAGCATCAGGATCCACGGCGTGTGGATCGCGCCGGCAGAGACGATCACCTCACGCGAGGCGTTCGCTCGTTCCACCTTCCCACCTCGTCGCCATTGAACCCCGGTGGCCCGGCCATTTTCGATGACGACCCGCTCGACATGCGCGTCGGTGACGATGCGCAAGTTGCGGCGGCCACGCGCCGGCTTGAGGTAGGCGCGCGCGGCGCTCCAGCGCCGCCCGCGCGAAGCGGTGACGTCGGCGGGCACCACGCCTTCGCGCCGCGAGCCGCTGGGATCATCGTTATAGGGAACGCCTGCCGCGACCGCCGCATCGCGGAACGCCTTGGCGAGGGGATTTTCGATGCCGGGACGCGTGACCAGCACAGGCCCGCCTCGGCCGTGGTAGCCTTCCTCGCCGCCGGGCTCGAAATCTTCCAGCTTCTTGAAATAGGGCAGCACGTCCTCGTACGACCAGCCCTCGTTGCCCATCTGGCGCCAGCCGTCGTAATCGACCGCCGCCCCGCGATCGTAAACCATGCCGTTGATAGATGAGGATCCACCCAGGACCTTGCCGCGCGGGGTGTACATCTGGCGATCGCCGGCATGTTTCTGGGGCACGCTGACGTGCATCCATTGGAACATTTGCCGGTACATGATCGGCAGGAGGCCGCCGGGCGCATGGATGAAGACGCTGCGGTCACGCTTGCCGGCTTCGATCAGCAGCACCTTGTGCGCCGGATTGGCTGACAGCCGGTTCGCCAGCACGCACCCGGCCGAGCCCGCACCCACGATGATGAAGTCGAAATCGCCGATCATGGCCCCTCCTGCGCTCTTTGCGCGCGTTACTCAGTGCGTATGTTGACGCGTCTGCAACCCTGCATTGGCGAAGTGTCTTGAGGGGTCAAGCCGCCATATGCGCAATCCCGGCCATGTCTAACCGTACGCGCCGCATTTGACCTGCGGCTTGCGCGTGCTAGTCTGGGCGAAAGTCAGGACGTTGCCAGAACGTCGATTGCCATTGAGAGGACTGTGCATGGAAGCCGCCACCGCCGAGCGTTTCGATCCCTTTGCGATCTACGATGCCGACACGCTCGTCGCCTCTGATCCGATCGAGATCGACGCGCCTGCCATGGTCGTATGGAACATCCTTACCGATATGCCGCGCTATGGCGAGTGGAACCCGTTCTGCGTCTGGGCGGAGTCGACGCTGGAGATGGGCGCGCCAGTCTACATGCGCCTGGTGAATTACGCGAACCCCGGATCGCTGGCGCCCAACTGTGAGTACGTCTGTGCGTTCGAGCCCGGGCGACTGCTGTCGTGGCAATTGCCAGACAACGAAGCATGGCCTTATCCGGCGCGCCGCGACCAGATGATCGAACCGCTGGGCGAGGATCGCTGCCGTTATCAATCGACGGATGCGTTCACCGGACCAAACGGTATCCATGTGATGCGGTTTTGCGGACCCTGGGTGACGCGGGCGTTCAACGATTCCGCCAAGGCGCTCAAGGCGCGTGCCGAAGCCATGCATCGCGGTGAGCTCGTCTGACTGTCAGGGATCGGACCCTCGCATGTCCACCGTCATGATCGATCTCGCGCTTCTTCCGGAAACGTCCGAGACAATGCGGGCCTTTGTCGACAACGGCAACGTCCCTGGCGCCATCCTGGCCTGGCGGCAGGGCAACGGGCCGATCCACTACGACGCTTGTGGGTCACTGGGCTTCGGCAGGACCCAGGCGGTAAACGAGCGCTCCATCTTTCGCATCTTCTCGCAGACAAAACCGATCACCGGCATCGCCGCGATGATGCTGGTGGAGGCCGGCGTGATCGCTCTCGATCAGCCATTGCAGGAGATCCTGCCCGACTTCGCGGACATGCAAGTCGTCGACGGCGATCAGGTGAGCCGGACCCGGCCGGCGGCGCGACCCATAACCATCCGCCACTTGCTGACCCATACCGCCGGCTTCGGCATGGCGGGCATGACGCTGGGCGCGCTCTATGCCGAGAACGGCATCACCCCGGGCTCACCAGGCGCGTCGCAGGGACATGCGCCGACGACCCTGGCGGACATGGGGAAACGCCTTGCCACGCTGCCGCTGGCCGCCGATCCTGGAACGCGATTCGATTACAGCGTCGCGCTCGATGTGCTTGGCCTTGTCATCCAGGTGGCGTCGGGCATGCTGTTCGAGGTGTTCCTCAAGACGCGGATCTTCGATCCGCTGGGCATGGTGGACACTGGCTTTGCGATAACCGTCGAACAAGTCGAGCGGTTCACCGACTTGCCTGAAGAGATAGACGGCGCCTGGGCTCTCGCCGACGATCCGGCGGACAGTCGCTATTCGCGCCCGCTTTATCCGGCAGGCGGGGGCGGGCTTGTTTCGACCGCGCACGACTACGCGCGTTTTGCCGCCATGCTGCTGGGGGAGGGCGCGTTCGACGGCGTGCGATTGCTGAAGCCCGAGACCGTGAGGCTGGCGCGGTCCAACCTGCTGCCGCCTGAAGTCACGCACTGTGACCTGCCGATCGGCCAGACCCTGTCGGGCGTGGGTCACGGAGCCGGCATGTCCGTCTCCCTACAAGCGGGCACGCGCACGGGTGGCATGTTCGATTGGCCGGGCGATGTTCCGGCGGGCGTGTTTGGATGGCCGGGCGCTGCGGGAACGGCCTGCTGGATGGATCCGGAACGCCGGTTCTTCCTGGTGTTCCTGACACAGTATTGGCCGTCCTGGCTCAATGGCGAGATGCGGCCGGACATCGTCGCCGCGGCCTATCGCGACTTGCAGCGCGGCGTGTGAGGACAAGCGATGGCTGATCGAGACGATACGAACATGTCGCCGCGCCTGGGCGCTCCCGGCACCGGCGTCATCATCACCGGTGGCGCTTCGGGCATAGGACTCGCGACGGCGCAGGCGCTGGCCGCGGTCGGTCGACCCGTGGCGCTGTGGGACATCAATGGCGACGGTGCCCACGCGGCCTCGCAGGCTATTTCGGAACAGTATGGCGTCGCAGCAAGCGGTCTGCGGGTGGACTTGCGCGATCCGCAGGCAGTCACCCCCGCTGCGATCGCCACCCGCGCGGCGTTGGGAGCGATCGGCGGGATCGTCCATAGCGCCGGCACCGCCGCCGTCACCGGCATAGACGGTGTGACGCCGGAGAACTGGGACGCGGGCCTTGCCCTTCACTCCCGCGCGCTGGTGCTGATCACCCAGGCTTTTCGCGAGGATCTGCGCCGTCATCCCGGCAGTGCGATTGTCGCCGTGGCCTCGATCAACGCCACGCTGGGTAATGGCATGATCCCGATCTACAGCGCGGCGAAAGGCGCCATCATCGGTCTGGTGCGGTCGATGGCCGACGAACTTTCGCGCGACGGCGTGCGGATCAACACGGTCAGCCCCGGCATGATCGACACGCCGATCATCGCCGAGACCAAGGCGCATCTACCCGGCCACTTCGAACGGCGCATCATGCTCGAACGCTATGGCCTGCCTGAAGAAGTCGGGCGCGTGATCCGCTTCCTGCTTTCGGACGAGGCCAGCTATATCACCGCTACGCAAGTGGTGGTCGATGGCGGCAACATCCACTCGCAGCGCCAGTAGCGATCAGGTCCCGCAGAAGGTTGCCAGCACCCGCTCATGCTCGAGCGGCGGCTCGGCATAGGCGGCGAATTCCGGCTGATCGTCGAAGGGCCTGGCCAGAACGGTCAGCAGCTCCTCGAAAGGGGCGAAGTCGTCGCTGGTCGCCGCGACGATCACCGCTTCGATCCGGTGATTGCGTGGGATGAACGCCGGGTTCGTCCGCTCCATGCGGGCACGGCGAACAGACGGCTCGTCCGAATCGAGTATAAGGCGGTCGCGCCAACGCGCCAGCAAGGCGTCGGCGGCGGTCGGATCGACGAACAACGAGCGGACGGCTTCGTCGCCATCGCCGGGCTCGATCGCACCGGCGAGACGGCGGAAGAACAAGGTGAAATCCACCTGATTGCGCGCCAATTCGTTGAGCAAGTCGGTGATGAAGGCGGTGTCATCGGCGTGCGCCTGCGTGATCCCCAGCTTGTGCAGCATGCCGGTGCGATGCGCCGCAACGAACTGCGGCTCGAACGCGCCTAGTGCTTGCTGGGCCATGGCTATTGCCTGTTCTTCGTCCCCATGCAGCAAGGGCAGCAGCGTCTCGGCCAGGCGGGTCAGGTTCCACGCCGCGATCATCGGCTGGTTGGCATAGGCATAGCGGCCTCGCTGGTCGATCGAGCTGTAGACCGTCGCCGGATCGTACGCGTCCATGAACGCGCAGGGTCCGTAGTCGATGGTCTCGCCGGATACCGCCATGTTGTCAGTGTTCATGACGCCATGGATGAAGCCGACCAGCAGCCAGCGCGCGATCAGCTGCGCCTGCGCGGTGATGACGGCGTCGAGCAGGGCGCGGTAGGGCTGATCGGCCGTCTCCGCCTGCGGGTAGTGGCGGGCGATGACGTGATCGGCCAGCGCCTTCACCGCCTCGGTATCCTGCCTCGCTGCGAAGAACTGGAAGGTGCCGACGCGGACGTGGCTGGAAGCGACCCGCGCCAGCAGTGCGCCTGGCAGCATGGTCTCGCGGTACACCGGCTCGCCGGTCGCGACCGCCGCCAGAGCGCGGGTGGTGGGCACGCCGATAGCAGCCATGAACTCGCTGACGATGTATTCGCGCAGCACGGGTCCCAGCGCCGCGCGTCCATCCCCGCCGCGCGAGAACGGCGTGCGGCCTCCGCCCTTGAGCTGAATATCGAACCGTCGTTGCTGCTGGTCGAGCACTTCGCCGAGCAGGATCGCGCGACCGTCTCCCAGCTGCGGGGTGAAGTTGCCGAATTGGTGCCCGGCATAGGCCGTGGCGATCGGATCGGAGCCCGGCGCAATCGTCTGCCCAAACAGGAACGCCAGTCCATCCGCGCTCGCCAGCCAATCGGCGTCCAGCTGCAACGATGCGGCGAGACCCTGGTTGAGCTTGATCAATCGTGGGCCGGCGAACGGCGCAGGGTTCACACGCGCATAGAACCGGTCCGGCAAGCGGGTGTAGCTGTTGTCGAACGTCGGGCTGGGCGGCACTGCAGTTTCCTTCCTCAAGCGCCACCCGGCTGTGCCGGACGGCTCAGCCAGAGGTGGTGCTTGAGGGCGCTGAGCGAAAGGGCCCCGCGCTCGGCTAGCGCTCAGTGCCGGTAGGACAGGGTCAGGGAATAGCGGCGCGGCTGCGAGTAGTAGCCTTCGACGAACCCGAAGGCGGGCCGCAAGTCGACGCCAGCGCTCAGGATCTGGCGTCCGGTTATGTTGTCCACTGCGCCGCGCACGGAAAAGCCGCTGTCGCCCAGCTCGTACTCGACGCTGGCATTGAGCAGCACGTTGTCTGGTGCTTCCAGGATCGCGGTGTTCTCCGCATCCAGGAACACCGAGCTGCGATAGCTGGCATCGACGCGGAACGTGGCGGTGTCCGCCACGTTGACGGGCAGACGGTAGACGGCGCTCACGCTGCTGGTCAGGTCCGGAGCCTGCTTGGGTTTGCGGAAGCTGACGTCGGTGGGAACACCGGCGATGATCGAATTGAATTCGAGGTACTTGGCGTCGAGATAGCCGAACGATCCGACGAGCGAGAAGCGCGGTGACACGCGGATGTCGGCGTCTAGTTCGATGCCCTGGATGCGCGACTTGCCGGCGTTCTCGCTGCGGGTGACGATCAGGCCGCTGGTGGGGCTGATCGAGTTGGTCAGGATCTGCTGGTCGCGATAGTTGTTGCGGAACACGGCCAGGTTGATCGTGGCGATGCGGCCGAAGCTGGTCTTTAGGCCGGCTTCCCAGGCGGTCAGGTACTCGGGATCATAGCTGCCGACCTCTTCCAGCGACGTCGGGCGCGCATTAAACCCGCCCGAGCGGAAGCCGCGCGACCATGACACATAGCCCAGCATGTTCGGCTGGAACTTGTAGCTTAGCGACGCGCGGGGTGTGAACGCGTCCCAGCTTTTCTGCAGCGTATACTGGGGCGTGCCGGCCAGCAGCGGCTGCTGGCTGTAAATGCGCTGGGCGCCCTGAGTGAAGCGCTTCTTCTCCCAGGTGTAGCGGCCGCCAAGTTCCAGCGTCAGCGCGTCCACCAGCTCGTACGTCGCGTTGCCGAACACCGCATAATTGGTGGTCGTCTGGCGATTGCGGAAGTCGACGTTGAGGTCGAGCGCGGTGGCGAGACCCGGATCGAAGCCGGCGGCAATCAGCGCCGGGTAGAGGCCATCTGCCACCACCAGCCGCGTGTCGTCGCGCGAACGCTCGCGAAAGGCGTAGCCGCCGATTAGGATCTGCCCGCGATCGCCAAGATCGGTCGACAGCTGTAGCTCCTGGCTCAACTGGCGAGCGCCTTCGTCGTGGTAGTCGCCGGCGTAGTTCAGAGCGGCGGAGGCATCACCGTCGCGGCCGAACTGCGCATCGACCCAGCGATAGGCGCTGATCGACTTCAACGTGACGCCGCCTAGGTCCGCCGAGACGGTCAGGTTGGCATTGAACGCGTCGGTGTCGTCGCGGTTGAGGAACGGCGTGCTGTCCGTGCGATCCTTGCGCGTGGCGACGGTGCAGCAAGCACCCAGGAAAGTCGATTGCAGGTCGGACAGGAAGCTGGGCGTGAACGCGATCAGGCTGTGCGCAGCGGAGTTCTGGCGGCGGCGCAGTCCATCGACAGCCAGCACCGCATCCAGCGGGCCATCGTCGTAGTGCAGCGTCGCGCGGCCGGCGATGACTTTGCGATTGCCCAGGTTCTTGCCGGAGGGGATCTTCTGCCAGCCTTCGCCGAACTCACCCAGCGCGGTGATTCCCAGCGCGAGCTTCTCGGATAGCGGTCGTTCCACCAGCGCGCGTGCGCGCACGGTGTTGTAGCTGCCATAGCGCACATCGGCCTGGGTGCGGTCCTGCTGGCCCGGGATGGACGAAGTGACGCTGATCGCGCCGCCGATCGTGTTCTTGCCGAACAGCGAGCCCTGGGGTCCGCGCAGCACCTCGATGCGATCGACGCCGAGCAGTTCGGTGGTGGCGCCGAAGCTGCGTGCGACATAGACACCGTCGATATAGAGCGCGACCGCCGGGTCCGAGGTGATGATGAAGTCGTTCTCGCCGACGCCGCGAATGAAGGCGGAGACGCCGCCCGAATTGCCGCCCTGGCCCGGCGTGAACTGCAGGTTGGGTGCGATCTGCGAGACCTGTGTGACGCTGTCCAGCCCGCGACTGTCCAGCGCTTCGGCACTGACGGCGGTGACGGCGATCGGCACGTCCTGCAGCCGCTCCTCACGCCGGCGCGCGGTGACGACGATGTCGCCCGGTCCTTCGTCGGAGCGGCCATCGGCGGCAGTCGCGGCAGGAGCGCTGTCGACGGTCTGTGCGTGAAGCGCGCCAGGAGCCAGCAGCAGCGTCGCCAAAGCGGTTTGCGCCAGACCCTTCGCTTTGAAGTACCTCATCATTCCTCCCCCATTTGTACGCAAATCTAATAGCGCCGTTCATTATACCAGAAGCAGGGCCACCGCCATCCACTCCACCGTCTCATCTGCATTTCGATAGATCATCTCCAACCCTCATCACCACATGCGTATTAAATGATTGCGCGCGTCACGCGTCGAGCGATGTCTCGCCTGATGGGGTAAATCCACGCGCGTGCCGATTTCAGCCGAGACATGTCCGCATCGTCGTCTATGGAGGCGCAGATACCGCGGGTTCACCCATGCAAAAGGAGTAATCATGGCGAACAGTAACAGGCTGGCAGGGCGCCGAATCATCGTTTTCGGCAGCGCTACCGGCATCGGTGCGGCCACCGTCAAGCGTCTAGCCGAGGAAGGCGCGCGGGTATGCGCGGCCGACATCAACCTGGAAGGCGCCACCACCGTAGCGGCCGAAGCCGGCGGTGAGACGTTCGCGACCTATGTCGACATCTCGGATGAAGCGTCCGTGCAGAAGGCCGTCGAAGAGACCGTCGCGCGCTTCGGCGGTCTCGACGGCGCACACATCAACGCGGCGGACTTGCGCGTGATCATGGAAGACAGTGACGCGCTCACGGTCGATCTTGCAGTCTTTGATCGTACTGTGGCGGTGAACCTGCGCGGGCACTTGCTGTGCACACGCGCCGTGTTGCCGCATCTGACCGCCACAGGAGCCGGCGCGATCGTCTACACCAGCTCGGGCTCGGCCTATGGCGCAGAGCCGACGCGGCCTTCCTATGCGATGACCAAGGCCGGCGTGAACGCGCTGATGCGCCACGTCGCGTCTCGCTGGGGCAAGGAGGGCGTGACCGCCAACGTGCTGGCGCCCGGCTTCACCGTCACCGGCGAGATGAAGAAGGCGATGGAAGGCAACGCCGAAGAGGCAATCAAGTGGGCGGACTACTTCATGAGCCGCACGCCACACACACGGCTGGGCGAGTCAGAGGACCACGCCGCCGTCGTCGCCATGCTGCTTTCCGAGGATGGCCGCTGGATCAACGGCACGATCATCGACGTCAACGGCGGATCGCTGATGCGCGGCTGATGGCTGGCACATCTACGGTCCGTTTCCGTCTCAGGCGGAACGGATCGTAGATCCCTCGCCAGTTTGCGGGTCGTCGTGCTCGTTTGTTGGCGAGCCATCGGGCGAACGCCGCGCCACCAGCAGCGGAAGGTCTTGTAAATCAAGGCCACAGCCTTGAAATCCTCGTCGACAAATTGTCGACGAGCTCGCGTAGTTTTGATGCTTTTTCGTCAATGCGGATGCGCCGGGATCGTCGGGCATCATCAATGGTGCTTTGGAACACGATAGCACTGCCGGGGGGACCACGACCGCTCGACACTTAGATGATGGGGTGCCGAAAACCGTGTTGTGTGTGGACCCTGCGCGCAGCATACTAGCGGAACGTTAGCACTGGACGCACGCAAAAGCGCCGTTTGCAGGCTGTCAGCGCTGGAGGTCGATCTGCCCTGGCAGGGTCGCTATGTCATGCGCCCCAATCTCGACAAAGTGTGAAAAAAGCCATTGATGTCGAGGAGGGGATTACGCACTTCGATCCGTTCAGTTTCGCGGCGGGCAACTCTCGCGCGTGCAGCGGCGAGTCACTCACGCCATCACCTAAAAAGCGGCCTCGATCAGCGTTCGCGTCTACAATGACGCAGTGGCTGCGGATCAGTGCGGCGGGCTCGTCTCGTAGCTGTTCCAATGGCTGAGCCATTCGTCGACTACTTTCGAGCCGACGACGTAAAGGTTCTCCACTGCGGCCTCCAGCCCCGCGTAGCCTTCGTTCTCGCGCAGGAGGTAGCTCGCGGGGTCAACGCCGGGAGGCGGCATCGTGTAGTTGCTGCCGGCGCGCAGGACCAGAACGCGGTTCTTGTCGGCACGGCCGGCGGCGTCGAGATAGGTCATTGCCTGGAGCACGCCGGTGTCCTCCATCGCAGAGGTGACGAACTCGCCCCGGCCGCCGGTCCAGCGCTTGACCCAGTCGTTGGCCCAATTGGTCAGCAGCTTGCCATGCCAGAACGTCATCGCGGATAGCTGCTCTCCCTCCAGCACGAAGGGCCGCCTCTGCGCATTGGGGTGTCCGGTATAGCGCATCCGCTCGGCTTGAATCGCGGGCGAGTCGGGCAGCTTGATGTCCTTGGTCAGGTCATAGGCCCAGCGGACCAAGGTTGGGTTGAGCTGGAACATGTCGCCCTGGTTGGCGTCGAGCTTCGTCGTCCGATCGTTGGGTCCTTGCGTGTTGCGGGCGAAGTAGCCCGTCGGCCAATCCTTGGGGATCTCGCGCGCGTCAATCTCGTGCGCCAAGTCGCCATCCACGACATAGCGTGCCCAAGCGGCCGAGCCGATCGAGGCATCCTCGGGGTCGATCCCGGCAATCCCCGCGACCAGCCAATAAGCATGGGTAAGGTTAAAGCGAGGATCGAGCCCTACCGCCATCGTCGCGGCTGTCGACCGCGCGGTGCCGACGCCGGTCACCATGCCCAGGACCTGTGTCTCGGGGTTGTAGTAGAGGTCGTGGAATCCTTGCGGAAATGCAATTCGCCGACTCAGGCCGCGCCGTTGCTTCCACAGCTGGAACTCGCCGGCGACGTCGCCCTCGTCCTTGCCGATCTCGAACAGCGAGACGATCACCACCTTGACGGGCAGCGGCGATGCACAAGGCTGGGCGGGCTGGCAGTCGTGAAGCGCGGGCTTCGCCAGGCCCGGCGTCGCCATGGGGACGACCATCGCGGCGATCGTGAGGACAAGGGGCGTCAGGCGCATGCGAGCTTTCTCATCATCGGTTCGTCACCCCCGCAAAGGCGAGGGTGACGAAGGGAGGCCTCTCAGAACTTGTACTTGACCGTCGCTTGCCAGCTGCGCGGCAGTTCTGGCTTGACATTCTGCGAGGCGTAGAGCTCGACGAAGTTGGCGCGGAAATAGCGTTCGTTCAGCGCGTTCTTGACGTTGACCTGGAACATCCAGTGCTCGGTATCGTAGGTCACGCCCAGGTCGACGATGGTGTACGAGGGCAGGCGAAGCGTGTGCGGATAGTCCGCCCACTGCTTGGGCACGTGATAGGCGCTGGCGGTCAGCGAGATGCCGTTGTCGAACGAATAGGACGCCGTGCCCGAATAGAGGTTGCGCGGGATGCCCGGGCGCTCGGCCATGCTCTTGTCGGTCAGCGCGACCAGGCCGCTAGGGGCGGCGCCCAGCAGCAGCGTGGGATCGACGCCGTTCGCCGCCAGCAGATCTGCGCCGTAGTAGTAGAAGAACGCCCCGCCGCCATTGAGGAACGACAGGTTGACCACCTTGGTGCGGGTATAGGCAGCGGTCAGCAGCAAGTGCCGGTCGACCGACCAGCGTGCTTCGGCCTCGAGCCCCGTGGTCCGGATCGCCTGGTTCACGGTCAGCGACTGGATCGTGTAGTCGGTGCGGGTCTGCTTGTAGACCGACAGCGCGGCGTAGAGGCGGTTGTCCAGCCAGCTGCCCTTGATACCGCCTTCGTAGAGCTTGGACGCGGTGATCCAGCCGTCGTTGTAGACGTTGGACGGATCGACCTCGGCGCCTTGCCCGGTGATGATGACCGACTGCTTGGCAATTGTGGCATAAGGGATCAGGCCGAAGGGCAGCTTGTAGTTGGCGCTGGCGGTGTACGACCACACGCCCTTGGTGTCCTTTTGCGTGTTGTTGCCGTTAGGCCGGTTCGCTGTGTTGACCGCCGCCAGCGGGATGTTGACGCCGAACTGGGTCGGGTCGATCTTGGGCAGCACCGCGGTCGAGGTGACGCTCATCCGATCGTAGCGGCCACCCAGGGTGATATCGAGGCCGAACGCGAAGTCGAGATCGGCGAGCAGGCTGAACGCGGCGTCGGTGTAGTGGCCCTTGAAGTAGCTCGAATAGTCCGAGTCCGTCCGGGTCGAGACCAGGCGGGTCGACAGAGGGGTGTAGCCCTGGCTCAGGTCGACGCGGCCGAAGAACTCGTAGCCGAAATCGTCCGCGTGGTTGAACTTGGTATAGCGGATCGACGGTGCCGCCTGGATCGAGAATACGCCGGCCTGGTTGGTGAACTTCTTGGACAGGACCAGCTTGTCCTCGATGACGTAGGAGTCCGCCTTTTGCGAGAAGCCGTAGGCGTTCTCGTTGCTGTTCTTGTAGCCGTCGTAGAACGCCTGGTTCTTGATCTCGAGGTCGTTGCCGCCGTCCCAGATGAGGTCGGCGTACAAAGTGGTGGCGATGTTATCGAGAAAGTCGTCCTCGCCCGTCAGCGTCTTCTTGCGGCTCAGCTTGGTGGTGCCGACGTTGGAGAGCCCTGAATCCGGATAGAGCGTCGCCAGGCACGTGTTGTTGAGGCCAGAGGCGAAGGGATTGCTGAACGGCGGGGTGGTGCAAAACGCGCCGCCAAACGTGCCCAGACCCTTACCCCCGTTCGCCGCGCGCGCCTCTGCCGCAGAGATCTTGCCGTCGCCATCGGTGTCGAGCGGCTTGGCCTGGCCGGTGATGTAGGTGCCGTTGTCGATCAGGTCCTGCGTCACGCGGTTCCAGCCGCCGTTCTGCGTACCCTTGAAGTTTTGGTACATGCCACCGAATTCCATCCGCAGGTTGGATGTGATGTCGGTGTCGAACGAGGCCTGCAGCAGCGTCTGGCGGGTTTCGATGTTGTCGTAGTAGCTGTCGGAATCGGTAAGCTCGCCATAGAGGCTGTAGCCGAATTCGTGATTGCCGATCTTGCCGGGGCCGACGACGTTGGCCGACAGCATGTTGTTGTTCCAGCTGCCTCGCGTGTAGGTGAACTCGGCCTTGGGTTCGGCGAGGTAACCGCCACCTGCCGCCCGGGCGGACTTGGGCACAAAGTTGATGTAGCCGCCGGTCTTGGCCGGGCCCATGATCGGGGAGGCGGGTCCGCGCACGATGTCGATGCGGTCCGCCGCGCCGATCGGAGTGGGGTAGTTGCCCGGGTTGTCGAGGCGGCGGATGCCCCGGAAGTAAGTTTCGCCCGGAGTGCCGCGAATGTCGAGCGAGCCGCCGACGCCGAAGAACGAGTTGGTGAAGGTGCCCGGCGCCTGCGCGATCAGGTCGTAGATGCTGGTGACGCCGAACCGCTCGATTTGCGCCTTGCTAACGGTCGAGACCGATCGCGGCGTTTCCGTCAGCGTCTTGTCGAAGCCGAACACGGTGCCCACGCCCTTGACCGGTAGCGCGTCGAGCGCGCCGGTGACGACGATGTCTTCGGCCGGCTCCTCGGTGGAAGGCCCAGTGGCTGGGGCGGTATCTTGCGCCAGTGCGGCCGTGCTGATCGCCGTGCAGCACAGCAGGCCGCTGGTGATTTCAAGCAGAAATTTCGCGGATCGTGGACGCGGTGCCGCAGCGCTGGAGCGCGGATCAACCGTGGTGAGCTTGGCCGTCATGTAAAACCCCCTGAAGGAGTCTGCGAGCGGTCGAAGCATGCCTCCCCGTCCGCAGTCCTTGATGTGTTGCCGGCCTCCCCCAAGGTCGCCCTCACGTCGCGGTCTGACGCGCGCTCGTGCGGAGCCGCCCTTAACCGCCCCGAGGGCGATCATGACGTATCCAGACGAAAGCCGCGCCGCCGCGTATCTGCCAGGTAGTATATTCCCTCATGTCTCGCGGCTGAGCCCTACCGCGCACCAACGAACGCTATGCGCTTGACTCGGGCCGAGCAAACGCAATGAATCTGGCGCTGTGTTGCTAAAATTAGAGCAGGGTTCATGCCGGCATTTTCTCGCTTCCTGCGCTACTTCATGACCGTGGGGCGGCTCGGGTCGATCCGCCGCGCGGCGGACGAGCTGAACGTGTCGGCGTCCGCGATCGCGCGGCAGATCCTGAACGTCGAGGCGGAGATCGGCGCGCCGCTGTTCGAGCGCCTGCCCTCCGGCCTGCGGCTGACGGCGGCCGGCGAGATCATGATGGCGGCGGGCGGGCGCTGGCAGAAGAACATGGCAGACGTGCGCGCCCAGATTGATGCCTTGCGCGGGTTGAAGCGCGGGCACGTCGAGATGGCGATCATCGACGCGCTGGCCAAGGGCGTGATCCCGGCGGCGATCCACGCGATCCAGACGCGCTATCCGGGCATCACCATTGGCGTGCGCGTGCTCGAAAACGAGAAGGTGCGCCGGGCGGTGTCGAATGGCGAGGTTGACTTCGGCATCCTGCTGGAACCGCACTCCTATCGCGACCTGACGGTGCGGGCCTTCGTCGAAGTCGTACTCGGCTTTGTCACGCCCGCCGGACATCCGCTGGCGACCCGCAGCGAGGCGCGGTTCTCCGCCGCCATCGGTTCACCGCTGATCGTTCCGGCCGAGCCGCTCGCTGTGTCGCAGCAGATCGCCGTGCTGGAAGGCGCGACCGGCCTGCAGCTCGAACGCAAGGCCAGCTCCGACAACATCCAAATGATTACCTCGTTGGTGCGGCAAGGAGTAGGTGTGGGCGTGCTCACCTCGATTGACGTGATGACTGAGGTGCAGCAAGGCGTTCTGGCGTTTACCCGTATATCGGACCCGCTGCTGCGGCCGATGACGCTGGCGCTGTGCACGGCCGCCGCGCGAACCCCGTCCTACGCGGCCGGCATCGTGCTGGGAGAGATCGAGAACGGCTTTGGCCAACTCAGCTTTGCCGCCTCGATGCCGGAGACCGGGCCAGAGCCGATCGACTAAGGGCCGATCAGGATTTGCCCACCATCACCGGCTTCGTTATTCTTGATGCGATCACCCTTGCCAGTGAACAGGACCCTTGATGAGCGAAGCTGCCGCCTATTGCTCACAACACCATCAAGGCGCGCTTTCGATAGTCGAGCGGAGGTCCTGATGCGGATCTGCGTCTATCTTGGCTCGTCCGCCGGAACCCTGCCGATCTACCGCGAGGCGGCCGAGCAGTTCGGCGCGCTGCTCGCCCGGCGCGGGATTGGGCTGGTCTATGGCGGCGGCACCGTGGGGCTGATGGGCGTAATCGCCGATGCGGTCTGCGCGGCGGGCGGCGAAGTGATCGGCGTCATCCCCGAGGCCCTGCGCGCGCGCGAGCACGACCACCAGGGCATCTCTGAACTCCACGTCGTCCAGACCATGCACGAGCGCAAGGCGATGATGGCCAACTTGGCCGATGGCTTCGTGACGCTGCCCGGCGGCATCGGTACGTTCGAGGAAATGTTCGAGGCGTGGTGCTGGTCGCAGTTGGGCTACCACGCCAAGCCGGTCGGGCTGCTCGACGTGGGCGGCTTCTATTCGGGCCTGCGCGACTTCATCGACCACGTGGTGTCGCAAGGCTTTCTGCAGCCCCGGCACCGCGCGATGCTGCTGGTCGAGCGCGACCCGGAGGCGATGCTGGACCGCATCGCGCAGTTCGTGCCGCCGCAGACGGAGCATTGGCTGGGCGATCGGGATGTTTGATCTCGTAGGGTAAGGTTTGTTGAGAGGGTGCTGATCTCTACACCACCGCCTGCGGCGGCGGTCCTCCTCCTCATTGCGACGCAACCGGGAGGAACTTGGCGTGACCTGAAGTTCCTCCCTGTTCTTGAAGTTGAATGGAGAGGGGGACCGCTCGCGAAGCGAGTGGTGGAGGGGGAAAGCGGCACAGCAAAACCTCCGCCGGCCAGCACGGATCAAAAGCCAAAAACGGCGGACGTCGCGGCATCGATCAGCTCAGCCCCACAGCGACACCACGATCCGCCGGGCGGCCCTTCATCATCAGCGAATAGCTCACCAGCGAAACTCCCACCCCGACGAACCAGGCGTACGTATAGATCCCGGTCCACAACCCGCCGACACCGCCAAACACGCCGGGTGTGGCCACCGCCAGGAAGCCCGGCAGGTTAGGCGCGATGCCCAGCGCCAGCGCGATCAGCGCCCTTTCGTTCCAGCCGTTGCCGTAGCGGTAGGGTCCGTCCTCCCGATACAGCCCCTCGAGGTCCAGCCTGGTCCCGCGCACCAGCCAGTAATCGGCGATGAGGATGCCGGCGATGGGGCCGAGCAAGGCGCCATAGCCGGTCAGCCAGGTGAAGATGTACCCTTGCGTGCTCTCCAGCAGCTTCCACGGCATCATGAACAGGCCGATGCAGGCGGTGATCAGCGCGCCGCGGCGATAGTCGATGCGCGATGGCGCGATCGAGGCGAAGTCATAGGCCGAGCACACCAGATTGGCGGCGATGTTGCATGAGACGGTGTCGATTGCGATCACGATCAGGCCCAGCAGCACGAACGGCCCCGACAGCGTGCCCGCCAGCGCCACCGGATCCCAGATCGCCTTGCCATAGATCACCACCGTCGCCGACGTCGTCATCACGCTGATCAGCGCAATCAGGCCCATGGTGGGCGGCAGGCCGAGAGTCTGGCCAATCGCCTGGTCGCGTTGGCTTCGCGCAAAGCGGGTAAAGTCGGGAATGTTGAGCGCCAGCGTGCCCCAGAAGCCGACCATGGCCGTCAGCGTAGGCAGGAACACCGCCCAGAACTGGCCCTCCCGCGCGCCGCTCGGCTCGAAGGCCGAAGGGCTGGAGAAGATCGGGCCGAGGCCGCCGGCGGCATCCAGCGCCCACCACAGCAGGCCGGCGCAGGCGAGCAGCTTGAGCGGCGCGGTCCAGGTTTCCAGCCGGCGGATCGTCAGCAGACCCTTGCGCACGAACAGCAGCTGTACCACCCAGAACACCAGGAACGCGATCAGCTGGCCCGAGCCGATGCCAATCACCGGCAGGATCGCGCCGCGCAAGTCTTGGCGGAAGAAAATGCCCAGCAGCGTCAGCAGCGCCTCGCCGCCGATCCAGGTCTGGATGCCGTACCAGCCGCAAGCCACCAGCGCCCGGGCGAGGGCGGGCAGCCGGGCGCCGACGGTGCCGAACGGCGCGCGCACCAGAACCGCGAAGGGGACGCCGTAGCGCGCGCCGGGGTGGCCGATCAGCAGCATCGGCGCCAGGATGATGAGGTTGCCCAGCAGCACCGTCCATGCCGCTTGCGTGGCAGACATGCCTTGCTCGATCAGCCCCGATGCCAGCATCCAGGTCGGCACCGCGACGATCATCCCCACCCACAGCGCCGCGAAATGATACCACCGCCAGTTGCGTTGCTCCACGCTGGTGGGAGCGAGGTCGGCATTCCAGAGCGCGTCGGCTTGATCGTGCATGCCGTTAATCCCCATGGGCTTGCGTGTGGTGCGGAGCATGGCGTGGTGAAGCCGTCGTGCAACACGGCGTTGCATCGTGATCGCCTCGTGGAGGGTGAAGGCGCGCGCCGTCGATCAGGGACGGCTCCACGCCCGCTGGCCTATGACGTACGTGGCGGCCACGGCGCGGTCGTCGCCGAGGATCTGCAGCGCGAACAGCCGCGTCGCGAGGTCGGCTTGGGCGGTGCGGCGGGCCAGCAGCGGCGTCGCCTGGTCATCCAGCACCACGAAGTCGGCTTCCTGTCCTGGCTCCAACGCGCCGACGCGGTCGTCGATATGGAGCAGGGCGGCGCTGCCGGCGGTGGCGAGGTACAGCGCGCGCAACGGGTCGAGCCGGTCGCCCCGCGCGAGCGCCGCTTGGTAGGCGAGGCCAGCAGTGTGCAGCAGCGAGAACGAGGTGCCCGCGCCGACGTCCGTGCCCAGACCCAGCCGCAAGCGATGCCGGTCCGCCTGGCCGAAGTCGAAGAACCCGGAACCCAGGAACAAGTTGGAGCTGGGGCACACCGCCACGCCCGCACCGCTTTCCTGCAAGCGCGCGCAGGCCCGCTCCGACAAGTGCACGCCGTGCGCGAACACCGATCGCGCGGTGACGAGGCCGAAGCGGTCGTAGGCGTCGAGGTAGTCGGAGGCGCCCACGAACCGCGCCTCTACCTCGGCGCATTCGCGCGGGTTCTCGGCCAGGTGGGTGTGCAGCAGGACGTCGGGGTGCGCGGCGATCAGCGCGCCGGCGTCGGCCAGTTGCGCGTCGCTGGAGGTCGGGGCGAAGCGCGGGGTTATCGCATAGCCGAGCCGGCCGCGGCCCCGCCAGCGACGGATCAGCGTCTCGCTTTCGGCCCGGCCGCTGGCAACGGTGTCATGCAGGCCTTCGGGGCCGAGGTCCATCAACACCTTGCCCGTAATCACCCGCATGTTGCGGCTGAGCGCAGCCTCGAACAGCGCATCGACCGAGTGTTCGTGGACGGTGGGGAACACCAGCGCGCTGGTGGTGCCGTTGCGCAGCAGTTCGTCGAGGAAGAACGCGGCCACCGCATCGGCATGGGCCTTGTCGGCAAAGGCTTTCTCGGCGGGGAAGATGTGGCGTTCGAGCCAGTCGAGCAGTTGCTCGCCGTGTGCGGCAATGCTGTCGGTCTGCGGGTAGTGGACGTGCGCGTCGACGAAGCCGGGGACCACGAGGCCGGGGAGGTGCTCGGTGGGGACCTGGGCGTAGGTGTCGGCCAGGTCGGCGTAGGCCCCGCGCGTGACGACGATGCCGTCCTCGATGACCAGCAGGCCGTCGGGTTCGTGGCGCGCGACGTCGGGTGCATCGCGCGGATCGTGCGGCACGGACAGCAGCTCGGCGCGGATGGCGTGGATCATGCCGCCAGCTGCTGCCTACACAGCACGTTGCAGGGGGATGACGAGGATTGGGGGTGAAGGGGCACTTTGCTACTCCCCCCGCAACGTCAGCAGTTGCGCCAGCACCGAGATCGCGATCACGTCCGGCTCCTTGCCGCGCATGCCGGGCATGCCGATCGGCGCGGTGAGGCGGGCGAGCGCGTCGTCGCTCACCCCGTCTGCCGCGAGCCGTGACTTGAACCGGGCGATCTTGGTCTGCGAGCCGATCAGGCCGACGAAGGCCAGCGGTTTGCCGCTCAGCGCCGCCAGCGCCAAGTGGTAGTCGAGCGGATGATCGTGCGTCAGGATCGCCACCGCGGCGTCCGCTGGCGCATCGGCGAGGCAGTCTGCGACGGTCTCCTCGTCGACCACGGTGACGCCGTCGATCGCCGCCTGCTCGGGTCGTGTGTCGAACCAGGCGAGCTGAAAGGGCAGGCCGGTCAGGTGCCGGGCTATGGCTTGTCCGACATGCCCGGCGCCGAACAGGTAGAACGGACGCGGCCGCTCGCCCACCGGCTCGACCAGGCGCGCGCCGGGCAGGGGCTTGTCGCCACGCGCGGACTGGCGGGTCGCCGTCTCGCGCAAGTGCACGGCGCGCAGCACGGCGCCGTCATCCAGCCGGGTCTCCAGCATGCGGCCTGGTTCGGCATCGTGCAGCCAGTCCAGCGCACCGAGATCGAGGTGCTCGACCATCAGCCGCACTCGCCCGCCGCAGCATTGCCCCAGCAGCGGCCCGAGCGGATAGTCCTGCACCCGCCAGGTGCCACGCGGCAGGTCGAGGACCGCGCGTGCTTGCTGGACGGCGCGCAGTTCCAGCTGGCCGCCGCCGATGGTTCCCTCCTGCCCATCCGCCCAGACCAGCATCCGCGTGCCGGCTCCACGCGGCGCGGAGCCCTCGGTCGCCAGCAGCGAGATCATCGCCGTGGGCTTGTCGGGCAGGCGCCGCAGCCAGCCGATCCATTGCGTCATGTGCCCAACGATCCTTGGCAATGTCCGGCGATGGCGTTCAGGATCTTCTCCGGCGTGGCCGGGGCATCGAGCGGCGGCAGGTCGCGATTGTCCGGGTTGGTCGCGGCGATGGCGCGGTTGAGGGCACTGAACACCGAGATCGCGAGCATGAACGGCGGCTCGCCGACCGCCTTGGAGCGGTTGATCGTCGGCTCGGCGTTCTCGCCGTCCCACAAATCGATGGTCAGGCGCTTGGGGCGATCGGACGCGGTCGGGATCTTGTACGTCGCGGGGCTGTGGGTGAGCAGGCGGCCAGCCTCGTCCCACACCAGTTCCTCGGTGGTGAGCCAGCCTTGGCCCTGCACGAAGCCGCCCTCGATCTGGCCCCGATCGATCGCGGGGTTCAGCGAGCGGCCGACGTCGTGGAGGATGTCGACGGCCAGGACCTTGTGTTCGCCGGTCAGCGTGTCGATCGCGACCTCGGACACGGCGGCGCCATAGGCGAAGTAGTAGAACGGCCGCCCTTTGTGCGCGGCGCGGTCGTATTCGATGCCGGGCGTCGCGTAATAGCCGGTCGAGGATAGCGACACGCGACCGATGTGCGCCTTGCGCGCGACGTGGCCGAAGGGGATCACCTCGCCGGCGACCAGCACACCGTCGGGGGTGAACAGCACTTGGTGCGGTGCGCGATCATACGTGCGCGCCAGGAAGGCCGTCAGCCGGTCGCGGATCGTGATCGCCGCTTCGTAGGCCGCCATGCCGTTCAGGTCCGCGCCCGAGGAGGCGGCGGTGGCCGAGGTGTTGGGCACCTTGTCGGTGCGAGTGGCGGTGATCCGCACGGTGGACAGCGGCACCGCGAACACGTCCGCCACCACTTGCGCGACCTTGACGTAGAGCCCCTGGCCCATCTCGGTGCCGCCGTGGTTCACCTGGATCGAACCGTCGGTGTAGACGTGCACCAGCGCCCCGGCCTGGTTGAGGTGCGTGGTGGTAAAGCTGATCCCGAACTTCACCGGGGTGAGCGCGATGCCCTTCTTGAGGATCGGACTGGCGGCGTTGAACGCCGCGATCGCGGCGGCGCGCTCGTCGTAGCGCGAAGTTGCGCGCAGGCGGGCGATCAGCGGCGGCGCGATGTTGTCGGTGACGCGCATGTCGTAGGGTGTGACGTCGCGCCCCGGCCCGTAGAGGTTCACGGTCCGCACATCGAGCGGGTCGCGGCCCAGCGCGGCGGCAACGTGATCGATGATTCGCTCGATCGCCAGCATGCCCTGCGGTCCGCCGAAGCCGCGAAAGGCGGTGGCCGAGACGGTGTTCGTCTTCAGTCTTTCCGATACGATCGCGATATCGGGGATAAAGTAGCAGTTGTCGGCATGGAACATCGCGCGGTCGTTGATCGCCGAGGACAGGTCGAGCGTGGCACCACAATCGGAGGCGAGGTGCAGCGACAGCGCCAGCAGCCGCCCCACGTCGTCGTGGCCGACCTCGTAGACCACTGCGAACGGGTGGCGCTTGCCGGTGAGGATCATGTCGTCGTCACGATCGCAGCGGAACTTGGCGGGGCGGCCGGTGCGATGCGCAACCAGCGCGGCGGCCGCGGCGAACAGCGCGGCCTGAGTTTCCTTGCCGCCGAACGCCCCGCCCATGCGCCGCACTTCGACCGTCACGTCGGCGGATGCGAGGTTCAGCAGCGCGGCGACCAGATGCTGCACTTCGCTGGGGTGCTGGGTCGAACTGAGCAGGTGGAGCTGCCCATCCTCGCCCGGCGTGGCGACCGCGACCTGGCCCTCCAGGTAGAAGTGATCCTGCCCGCCCATTTCGAAGCGACCCGAAAGGCGGTGCGGCGCCGATGCCAGCGCAGTCTCGGCATCACCGCGCGCCATGCGCTGCGTCGCCTCGATCCGCGATGAAGCCGCTTGTGCGCCGGCAATGGTGAGGACCGGCTCAACCGCCTCATAGGTGATTTTGCCCAGGCGCGCCGCTTTGCGTGAGGCCGTTTGGCTGGTCGCCGCGACGAGGAACAGCGGCTGGCCGTGATTGATGACCTCGCCGTCGGCCAGCAGACGGTCGTCGTGCGCGACCGGGCCGACGTTGTTCTCGCCTGGGATGTCGGCGGCGGTGAAGACTGCGACCACGCCGTCTGCCACCGTGACATCGGACAAGTCCATCGCCACGATCCGCCCCCCCGCTTCGGTGCTCTGGCCGAAGGCGAGGTGGAGCATGTCGGGCGCTTCCGCCCCATCGTCGGCATAGCGCGCCGCGCCGCTGACGTGCAGCGCCGCGCTGTCGTGCGGGTGCGAGGGCTTGGGCAGCACCAGGGCGGGATCGCGCTCAGCCATCGGCTTGCAGTTCCAGCACCGAGATCGCTTGGCCTTGCTCGCGTGCCCTTAGGCGGCGCAGCAGGTTGGCGGCGGCCTTGAGGCGATAGGCGGCGCTGCCTCGCACGTCGGTGAGCGGGGTGAAATCCTGGCGCAGCGCCAACGCCGCCACCTCGATCGTCTCGGCGGTGAACGGCTTGCCCGACAGCGCCGCCTCGCATGCGGTGGCGCGCCGCGGGGTTGCTGCCATGCCGCCGAAGGCGACCCGCGCCTCGGCGATCAAGCTACCGCGGATGTCGAGCGCGAAAGCACCGCACACCGCCGAGATGTCGCTGTCGAACCGCCGCGAGAGCTTGGCGATATGGATCACCGTATCGGGCCCGGGCCGGGGCACGTAGACGCTCTCGACGAACTCACCGGGCCCGCGGTCCTGCTTGCCGTAATCGAGGAAATAATCTTCCAGCGGCATTGTACGCCGCCCCTCGACATCGCGCAGGGTGAGAGTGGCGCCCAAGGCGATCAGCGCCGGAGGGCCGTCGCCGATCGGCGACCCGTTGGCGATGTTGCCGCCAATCGTCGCCGCATTGCGAACCTGCAGTCCAGCGAAGCGTCGCGTCAGTTCGTCGAGGTCGGGATGCAGCCGGGCGAGGGCCTCGTGCGCCCGCGCGTACGTGACGGCCGCGCCGAGATCGAGGCCGTCCAGCGTCTCGTCGATCGCGCGCAGTTCGGGAATGTCGCCAATGAACACCAGCTTGTCGAGCTTGCGCAGGCCCTTGGTGACCCACAGCCCTACATCAGTCGCGCCGGCAACGATTCGTGCGTCGGGATGCTCGGCGAGAAGCCAGGCGAGCATCGCGGGCTCGCGGGGTGCAAACCACTTTCGGCCCAGGTGTTCGCCCGAGGCGGTGTCCTGCGGCGCGATGTCTTGGAGCGCCGGGATTAGCGCCGTGTCGTCCTGCGGTAGGCTGGTCACCGCCTCGCCCGCTTCCAGGATTGGGCCGTAGCCGGTGCAACGGCACAGGTTGCCGGCGATCACGTCCGCCACCGGCAAGTCGCAGCCGCTCGCGCCGATCGCGCGGCCGTGCAGTGCCATGACGAAGCCCGGCGTGCAGAACCCGCACTGCGAACTGCCGTTCGCCGTCATGCAGGCCTGCAGCGGGTTGAGCTCGCCGGGCGCTTCGTTGTTCTTGGGCTCCAGGCTCTCGACCGTCATCAACGCCTTGCCGTCCAGCATTGGCAGGAACAGGATGCAGGCGTTTACCGCACGCCATTGCACGCGCCCGCCACCGCTCACTTCGTCAGTCAACTCCCCCACCAGCACCGTGCAGGCGCCGCAATCGCCCTCGGCGCAGCCTTCCTTGGTGCCGGTGCGGCGCAGTTTATAACGCAAGTGGTCGAGCACGGTTGCGGTGGGGTCGACGTCTGCGAGCTCGATCACTTCGCCGTCAAGAAGGAAGCGGACGGCCACCTCAGCTGCCCCGATATGTCGAATAGCCGTAAGGCGAGACCAGCAGCGGCACGTGATAGTGGCCCTCGCTCGACATGCCAAAGTCGATCGTCACGACATCGAGGAACGGCGGTTCGGGCAGCGTCACGCCGACCTTCAGAAAGTAATCGGCCACTGCGAAGGTCAGCCTGTAGCGGCCCACCGGCAGGTCCGGCAGGCCGGGGCAGCGGCCGTCGGCGTTGGTCATGCCGGCGAACAGCGGCACGCCGTTGGCGTCGCATAGCGTCAGCGAAACCTCGGCAGCCGGACGGCCATGGGTGGTGTCGAGGACGTGGATGGACAGGGTGCTCATGCGGCAGCCTCCCGCGATCCCCGAAGAGGCTGGGGCCAGTCGCCAAGGAACTCGTGCTCCTCGTAAGCGATGAGATCGGCGATCAGCGTCTCTCGGTCATCGAGGAACAGCTGGTCGGCCACGCCTTTCACCAGACGCGGCAGAGCGTTCTTGAGGCCGGATAGCGCCGAAGCCGACAGCCCCAGGCTGATCAGCGCCGAGTAGTTGAACGCGAAGACGCCGTGCAGCGAGGTGTCGCCAGCCTCGCGCGGCAGGAACTCGAACGCAGGGCCAAGATATGGATGCGCATCGATCAGCGCGTTCTCCTGGCTCGGTGGCGGGGTGTAGCGGTCGGACCAGCGGGCGATCCGCTCGCCCAGCAGGCGCAGCTCGGGCCGCAGTCCGGGGTCGCTGATCAGGCCGGTGGAGAGGATCAGGAAATCATAGTCGTACGTGCCGCGCGGCGTCGTTACGCGGGCGCCGTGCTCGGTTTCTTTGACCGACAGCCAGGGTGAGCCCAGATGCAGTTGGAAGCCGGGCCAGGCGGCGGCGCGGTTGAAGGTGTCGTTGGTGGGCGGCTGGTTGTGGCCCAGGAACGCGTGCATCACCGCGTGCTTCTCGGCATCGTTCAGCGCCGGATAGCGCGCGGTGAATCCGACGCGCTCCATGAAGCGGATCGGGTTGATGCGCGGCAGCACCTTGCGGCGGATGTGGACATGCACCTCGCCCACCCCTTGCGAGAGCGCGGCGTTGGCGTTGTCGAACGCCGAGGCGCCGCCGCCGAGGATCGCGACGCGCTTGCCGGCGAGCGGGCCGAAGTCGATCGGCTGGCTGGTGTGCGCGTAGCGAGCGGGCGAGAGCGCGCGTGAGACCATTGGCGGCGTGTGCCACTCGCCGCCGCCCTGGATGCCGGTGGCCAGCACCACCTTGCGCGCCAACAGTCGGTCGCCGCCGACGAGGTCGAGGCGGAACAGGCCGGGTTCGACGGGTTCGATATGGTCCAGCTTCGCATCGTTGCGGACCGGCAGGTCGAGCACCCGACGATACCAGCGCAAGTACGCCATCCAGTCGCCCCGCGCGATCTTGGCGACGGCCGCCCAGCCCTCGGCGCCGTGCTGCGCTTCCCAGAACGCGCGGTAGGTGAGCGCGGGCACGCCGAAGTCGATCGGCGTCAGGTCCTTGGGCGTGCGCAGGGTGAGCATCCGCGCATAGGTGTCCCACGGCCCTTCGTAACCGGCGGGGTTCTCGTCGATGACGAGCACGTTGGAGACCCGCTCGCGCAGCAGGCCGAAGGCGGCGGACAAGCCGCTTTGCCCGCCGCCGACGATGACGACGTCGTGGACGTGGCCGTCGGGATGGCTGCGCGGGCGGGTCCAATCGGTGCCGCCGTGGCCGATCAGCGCGAGTTGGCGGGCGAGCTGGGCTTCCAGCGCGGGCAGGCCGATGGGCCCGGTGACGCTCATGCGCGCTGCTCCTGCATGTCCGCGAGGCGCAAGCGGACGATCTCGCCGATCTGCTCCAGCGCGGTCGCGACTTCCGCGTCGCGCGGGTTGGCGAGGCGGCGTTCCATCGCGGCCAGGATACCCGCCTTGTCGGTCAGCCGCACGCAGATGATGAACGGCATGGCAAAGCGCTCCCGGTACGCGGCGTTGAGCGCGTGGAAGCGGTCGTATTCCTCCGGGCTGAGGCGATCGAGTCCGGCGCTGGCCTGCTCGGCGGTGGAGGAATCGGTCAGCGTCCGGTCGATCGCGGCCTTGCCGGCGAGTTCCGGGTGGGCGCGGATCAGGGCGAGCTGTTCGTCCGGCGTGGCGTCGTGCAGCACCGCCATCAGGTCGGCATGGCGGTCGCCGCTGGAGGGCCGCGCGTCGGCGCGCTCCTCGACCCAGGGACTGTGTTCGAACAGCGCGGTCACGACGTGCTCCCTTCCAGGCTGACGTGGGCGGAGACGACTTTCCAGCCATCCGCGAACTTCACCCAGCTCTGCGTCTGGCGGCCGCGCCGGTCACTGTTCTCGCGGAAGAACTCGGCGTCGGCGGTGGCGAAGGCGTCGCCGTAGACGGTGATCGCGACACGTCCGAGCTTGCGCTGAGGCGAACCGCCGCGCCCCTTGCGGAACTCGCGGATCGCCTCGATGCCGTAGAGCACTTCGCCCACGCCGTAGCGATTGGTGGTCGGCGCATCGTGGAACAGCGCGTCCAAGGCGGACACGTCGTTGGCCATCAGCGCGCGCTCGTAGGCGTGGAACGCGGCGGTGACTTCGGCGAGCAAGGCGGGATTGTCAATCCGCACAGGGATGCACCTCCATCCAGTGGCGGGCGATGTCGATGCGCCGCGCGACCCAGGCATCGCCGCTCGCGATCACATGGTCGATGAAGCGCGCCACCCACCGGGTGCGGCCGGGCTTGCCGGCGATGCGGGCGTGCAGGCCCACGCTCATCATGCGGCCGCCTTCCTCGCGCAGCTGGTCGAAGGTGTCGCGCATGTGGCGGAAGAACTGCTCACCCTCGGTGAAGCCGTTGAGCGCGACGATCTTCATGTCGTTGACGTCGAGGGTGTAGGGGACGATCAGCTGCTTGCCGCTCCAGTAGGGTAGGTCGTCGGCATAGCTGTCGGCATCGTAGAGGAAGCCGCCCTCCTCGGCCACCAGCCGGGCGGTGTTGGGCGAGGTGCGGCCCTGGTACCAGCCGAGCGGGCGGTTACCGGTCAGCCTTTCGTGCAGCGCGATGGCCTCGGCGATGTGGGCGCGTTCGACCTCCTCGGGTACGGTCTGGTAGTCGATCCAACGCAGGCCGTGGCTGGCGATCTCCCAATCCGCCGCCTGCATCGCCACGACGGCTTGCGGGTTCATCTCCATCGCCTTGGCCACTCCGAACACGGTGACGGGCAGGTTGCGTTCTGTGAACAGCCGGTGGAGCCGCCAGAAGCCCGCGCGGCTGCCGTATTCATAGAGGCTTTCCATCGCCATCGCCCGGTCGGGATGGCTAGGCGCGCCGACCATCTCGGAGAGGAATGCTTCGGAGCCCTTGTCGCCGTTAAGCACCGAGTTCTCGGCGCCTTCCTCGTAGTTGACCACGAATTGCACCGCCACGCGCGCGCCGTTCGGCCAATGCGGATCGGGCGGGCTGGCGCCATAGCCGACGAGATCGCGCGTCATGCCCAATCCCCCTCCACCGCTCGCTGCGCGAGCGGTCCCCCTCCCCGAGCAAGCTCGGGGAGGATCAGCATCGTCGTTTGTAAATCCCCTCCCGAGCTTCTCTCGGGGAGGGGGACCGCCGCCGCAGGCGGGGGTGGAGGGGGAAGGCCCACGACCCTCATCACCACGCCGCGATCGCAGCGGGCACCGCTTCGCCCAGCGGCACCGGGTGCCTCTCGGCCTTGAGGCACGCCTCTAGCGCCGCCAGCGTCAGTAGCACTTTGTGCTTCATCGCGTTGTAGCCCATCGCACCGAATCGCCAGATCTTGCCCTGCAGCGGCCCGAAGGCGGTGCCGATCTCGATCTCGAACTGGTCGCGCATGGCGTGTCGCACCGCTTCGCCATCAAGCCCGTCGGGAATGTAGGCGCCGGTCACGTTGGTCATGCGATAGCGGTCGTCGCCGAACACGGTCAGGCCGAGTGCGCGCAAGCCGGCGGTCATCGCGCGGCCGGCGCTGGCGTGCCGGGCGAACCGCGCCTCCAGCCCCTCGCCCAGCGCGATGCGGGCGCATTCGCGCGCGGCGTAGAGCATGCTCGTCGCCTCGGTGTGGTGGTTGAGGCGCTTTTCCGACCAGTAGTCCATGATCATCGCCAGGTCGAAATAGTTGGAGCCGATGCGCGGCCCCTGCCCATCGGCGATGTCGCTGCGGCGGATGCCCTGCTCGACATGGCGGCGGCGTCCGATGTGATCGGCGGCGCGATCCGAGATGGTGATCGGCGAGGAGCCGGACGGCCCGCCCAGGCACTTCTGCAAGCCGCCGGTGACGACGTCCGCGCCCCAGCGATCGACGGCGATCTCCATGCCGCTGATCGTCGCGGTGGCGTCGACATAGAGCAGCGCACCGGCGGCGTGGACCAGCTCGCCCAAGCCTTCGAGCGGCTGCGCCATGGTGGTCGAGGTGTCGCCGTGGATGGTCGCGACGTGGTGCGGCTGGACGCGGTGGATAGCCTCCGCAACTGCGTCGAGGGGCACCACCTCACCCCAAGGCGCGTCGACCGTCTCGATCTTCGCGCCGATGCGGCTGAGTATCTCGGTCAGCAACAGCCCGAAGCGGCCGAAGTTGACGACCAGCACCGTCTCACCGGGCGCGACCATGCTGACCAGCGCCGCCTCGATCCCGGCGCGCGCGGTGCCGTCGATCAGCATCGTCCAGTGGTTCTGGGTGCCGAAGATTGGGCGGTAGAGCGCCATGACCTGGTTCATGTAGCCGGTCATCTCGGGGTCGAATTGGCCGAGCAGGTCGGCGCTCATGGCACGCAGGACACGCGGGTGCGCATTGACGGGTCCTGGGCCCATCAGCAGGCGCTGGGGCGGGTCGATCTCGCCGAAAAGCAGAGGGTCGAGGTCAAGCATAGCGTTGGGCCAGTCGTTCGATGAAGCCGAGCATGACCTGCAGCGCGATCTCGGCATCGACGGGGTCGACGTGCTCGGCGGGATTGTGGCTGATACCGTCCTTGCAGCGGATGAACAGCATGGCGGTGGGGCACAGCGCGGCCATGTTCATCGCGTCGTGCCCGGCGCCCGAGATGAGGCGGCGGACCGGCTGGCCGGCCGCGACCAGCGCCTGGTCCATCAGGTCCATCAGCGCCGGATCGCAAGGGCTGGCGGGGAGGTCGTGGATGCGCTCGATGGCCAGTCCGAGGTCGCGGGCGTCGGCAATCTCGGCGATGCGCGCGAGGATCGCCTCAGCCACATGGTCGCGGCGATCCTTGACACCCGAGCGCACGTCGATGGTGAAGCGCGCTTCGCCGGGGATCACGTTGGGCGCGCCGGGCAGCGCCTCGATCGTGCCCACGGTGGCGACCACGTCCGAGTTGTCGGCGCGGGCCAGCTGCTCCACCGCCAGCACCATCGCCGCGGCCCCGGCGAGCGGATCGCGGCGCAGGCGCATCGTCGTGGTGCCGGCGTGCCCCGCCACGCCCTTCACCACGACCTTGTAGCGCAGCTGCGCGGCGATACCGGTGACGGTGCCGACCGCCAAGCCATCGGCTTCGAGGACGGGGCCTTGCTCGATGTGGGCTTCGAGGTAGGCGAGGGTAGCGCCGGCGGGGCGGGCGGCGTCGAGATAATCGGCCGTGCCTGCGCCCAGTGCTGATGACAGGGACACGCCATCGGCATCGGTGATCGCGAGCGCGGCCGGCTTCAGCGTCCCCGCCACCGCGCGGCTAGTCAGCATGGCGGCAGGGAAGCGCGAGCCTTCCTCGTCGCCGAACGCGTAGATCTCGATCGGGAACGGCAGGCGGCGGTGCTGCGCATGCAGGGTCGCCACGCACTCGATGCCGAGCATGATGCCGAGCGGGCCATCGTAGCGCCCGCCGTCGCGCACGCTGTCGAGGTGACTGCCGATGACCAGCGCCGGAGCTTGCGGGTGGGTGCCTGCGTAGTGCCCGATGAGGTTGGCGGCCGGGTCGCGGCGCACGGTCATGCCGGACTCGGTCATCCAGCCGGCGAGAGCTTCCTGCGAGGCCCAGTATCCGGGCGTGAGATAGGCACGATAGAGCCCGCTTGCGAGGTCGGTGTAGGGCGCGACGCCCAGCGCATCGCAGCGCGCAACCGCGCGGGCGCCTCCGTGGCCGGTCATGCGATCCTCCCCGACGGGGGGCGGGGGACCGCCAGCACAGCTGGTGGTGGAGGGGGGGCGCGGCCTGACACAGCGGTGCTTTGGGGCGCTTGCCGGCAGAATGAGAGCGAGGCCGCGCTCCCCCTCCACCATCCTGCGGATGGTCCCCCTCCCTCTGTGGGGGAGGATCGTGGGGACGTGCTTACCATCCGCTGACACCTCCGTCGCTGCGCGGATCAGTGGCGCCGATGAAGGTTGCATCAGGTAAGCGCACCAGGGCGCCCGCATGCCCCATCGTCGCCGTTAGCGGCCCGACGCGCTCCACGTAATGCCCTGCCTCAACCAGCTGCGCATAAAGCGCCTCGCCGAATCCATCCTCCAGCTTGAGCGTGGTCGATTGTTCACCCCAGGTGCGGCCGAGAAGCCAACGTGGAGCGCTGATCGCCTGCTGCAGATCGACGCCGAAGCGGGCGTAGCGGGTGAACAGCGCCGCCTGCGTTTGCGGCTGACCCTCGCCACCCATGGTGCCGTAGGCCATGACGCGGCCATCATCGAACACCGCCAACGCCGGGTTGAGCGTGTGGAACGGCTTGCGCCCCGGCTTCAGCGCGTTCCAGCCGGTCTCGGCCAGGCGGAAGGAACTGCCACGGTTCTGCCATGTGATGCCGGTCTGCGGCAAGACCAGGCCGGAGCCGAACTCGAAGTACGTCGACTGGATTGCCGAGACGACACGCCCATCCTTGTCCGCCGCGCCGAACCAGCAGGTGTCGCCCCATTGCGGCGGCTGCGGCCAGGGGAGTGCGCGCGATGGGTCGATTCGGGCCGCCAAGGCATCGAGCGCGGCGGGATCGTCGAGCAGGGCTTGGAAGCCATAATCCGTGTGCAGCGGATCACCGACGTGCACATCGCGCAGCAGGAACGCCTGCTTGGTCGCTTCGACCAGGCCATGAACGTGGTCGAAAGTGTCGGGCACGGCGACGGCAAGGCGATCGAACAGTGCTAGGATCACCAGCGCGGCGAAGCCCTGCGTCGGCGGCGTGCTGTTGTAGAGCCGCGCATCGGTGATCGGCACGCTCAACGGCGCGGGGCGGCTGGCGGTGTGTGCGGCCAGGTCGGCGGCGGCGACCGGACTTCCCAGCGTCCCCAGGTCCGCTGCAATCGTGGCGGCTAGCTGCCCGTGATAGAAATCGTCCAGGCCGTTCGCCGCCAGATTGCGCAAGGTCGCGGCCAGCAGCGGCTGGCGCAACACGTCGCCTTGCTGCAGCGGGCGGCCCTCGGGCTCGAACACCGCCTCGTAATAGCCGGGCTGCATGCGCAGTTCCGGGCCCTTGGCGGCAGCGATGGCGGCACCGCCGGCAGTGACCGTGACGCCCGCCTCGGCATGGGTGATCGCATCGCGCAGCAAGCGGTTCAGCGGCAGCTGGCAGTACGGCTCGGCTAGCGCCGCTTCCCAGCCCGAGATCGTGCCCGCCACCGTGTTCGCCGCGAGGGGCCCGCGCGTCGGCACCGCCTCCAGCCCAGCGTAGAGCGACAAGTCGGCGCTCGCCGCCGCGCCGCCGCAGCCGTGAATCGAGTGGACGATGCCATCGGGCTCGCAAATCACCCAGAAGCCGTCGCCGCCGAGACTTGTCATGTGCGGATAGACCACCGCCAGCGTCGCAGCGACGGCCACGCACGCCTCGACCGCGCTGCCGCCATCCTTGAGCACGTCGCACCCCGCTTGTGCCGCCAGATGATGCGGCGCGGTGACGATGCCGTTCGAGGCGTGGATGGTCTGCATCAATTCGGCAGCGCCCTTACGAACGCGCGCACCACTTGCGCCGAGTTCACCGAGGCGAGCGCCATGAAGGTCTCCATCTGGTTTTCGCTCTCGTCGCCGCCGGCAAGGTCGGACAGGCTGCGAAAGACGATCGCGGGCACTTGGTTGGCATAGGCCACCTGGGCCACGGCGGCGCTTTCCATGTCGAGCACGCGGGCCTTGTACGTCGTCTGGAGGTATTCGCGAAACTCGGCATTATCGGCGAACACCGTGGCGCTCACGCCGGTGCCGCCGACGACGATCTTGGGCTCGTGCTCCAGGCAGGAGCCGCGCGGGGCGGCCGTGTTCGCGGGCGCGATGCCGATGCAGCGCTGAAGCCGCGTCGTCGCCGCGACTTGTCGCGCCAGCGCCACGAGGCCGGGATCGACGGCGATGGTGTAATGCCGCGTCGCAGCCTCGCTGGCGTTGCCCACGCGCACGCCGCGCGGGAACATCATGCCCCAGTTCTTGGGCGCGGCAGGGTCGATCGCCTCGGGCGGCTTCCAGCCTTGCGGCGTCTGCCTCGCGAAGGCGACCTCCAGGTATTGCGCCCAGTCTTGCGCGACGACGACGTCGCCGATCGTCAGGCCCGGGTCGACGCCGCCGGCGATGCCGGAGAAGACGATGCGCTTCACCGTGAACCGGTCGAGCACCAGCTGCGTGTTCATCGCCGCGTTGACCATGCTGACGCCGCTTTGCATCAGCACCACCGGCTTGCCCTCCATGGTGCCGGTCAGCAGCGTCAGGCCGTTGATCTTGTAGGTCTTGGGCTTGGTGACGTCATGTTCCAGCGCCTGCCACTCGGGGAAGAAGGCGGTCATGATCACCGTGCGCGGCGTGGGATCCAGCGGCTTGGCCATGGCCGAGGTGGCGCACAAGGCGAGCAGCAGCGCGAAAAACATGCGCATTACGCGCCTCCCATCCAGGCAAAGCGGAACACGAACAGCGCCGCGAGCACCAGCAGGAACCAGTCGGCCTTGACGATCGTCCCGCGCACCAGCTTGAGCGCGGCGTGAGCGGTTATGCCGAAGGCGAGACCGTTGGCGATCGAGAAGGTCAGCGGGATCATCGCCACCGTCAGGAATGCGGGGATGGCCGAAAGCGGATCCTCCCACTCGACCTCGCTCAGCGGCAGCAGCATTAGGCCGCCGACGATGATCAGCGCCGGGGCCGTCGCGGCCAGCGGGATCAGCTGCGCATACGGCGCCACGAACATCGTCGCCAGGAACAGCACGCCGGTGACCACCGTGGTCAGCCCGGTGCGCCCACCCGCCTGCACCCCGGCGGCGCTCTCGACGTAGCTGGTGACCGTGCTGGTGCCGGCCATCGAGCCGACGATGGTCGCGGTCGCGTCGGTGAACAGGATGCGGTTGAGCCGGGGGATGCGACCGTCGGCATCCATCAGCCCGGCGCGCTTGGTGACCGCGACGAGGGTGCCAATGTTGTCGAACAGATCGACGAACAGGAAAACGAACAGGATCTCGAGCAGTCCGAGGCCCTGCTTGCCGGACAGGCCGAACACGCCGGGCAAGTCGAGCTGGAAGGCGGTGCCGGTCAGCGCCTTAAGCGAATACGGCTCGGCGCTGACCGAGACCTGGCCGGTCAGCCAGCCGACCAGCGTCGTCGCGACGATGCCGATCAGCATCGCCCCGCGCACCTTCCACACGCTGAGCGCGCCGATCACCACGAGGCCGAACAGCGCCAGTGCCGCGCCGGGTGCCTTGAGATCGCCCAGCGCCACGAAGGTCGCCGGGTTGGCTACGACGATGCCGGCGTCCTTCAGGCCGATGAAACCGATGAACAGGCCGATGCCGCCGGCCACCGCTGCGAACAGGTAAGGCGGAATCGAGGCGACGATCAGCTGGCGCACGCCGGTCGCGGTCAGCAGCAGGAACGCGACGCCCGAGACGAAAACGCAGCCCAGCGCCACTTGCCACGGCACGCCCATCTGCTGGACGACGGTATAGCTGAAGTAGGCGTTGAGCCCCATGCCCGGCGCCAAAGCCAGGGGGGTGTTGGCAACCAAGCCCATCAGGATCGAGGCGAACGCAGCGGCAAAGCACGTCGCGGCAGCGACGGCGGCGACAGGCATACCCGCGCTGCCGAGGATCGCAGGGTTTACCAGCACGATATAGGCCATCGTCAGGAACGTGGTGACGCCGGCGAGCACTTCGGTGCGCACGTCGGTGCCGCGTGCGCCGAGGTGAAAGTAGCGCGCGAGCGCCCCGTTTTCGGCTGGGGCGAGCGTGTCGCCCGGTGGATCCATGATGCCCGTCCGTGTCACGCCGTTGCCCCCAACTTGGCTGCGGGCGCGATGACGCCCGGCTTGCTCCACCCGATGATCCCGCGTGCTTCCAGGCCCTCGGCAAAGGCGAACAGGTCCGCCTCGCGGTTGGCGCGGCCGATGAGTTGCAGTCCCAGCGGCAAGCGCCCGGGGCGGTGCAGCGGCACACACAGCGACGGCAGGCCCAGAAAGCTGATCGGCTGCGTGTGAATGCCCAGGTCCGCGCGCGCCGGCGACAGCGCCCCGTCGATCAGGATGCGCGGGTCCTCGATCAAAGGCGCGGTGCAAGGCGTCGCTGGCGCGAGCAGCACGTCGAACTTGGCGATCAGTGCCTCGATTCGCGCCTTGTATTCGGCGCGGAACGCCTGCGCTTCTGCGTAGAGTTCGTCCGGCAGCAGCGCACCCGCGAGCAGCCGGTCGCGCGTGGCGGGATCGAACGCCATCGCGTCGCGCGACAAGGCATCGCGGTGGAGCGCGCCGCCTTCATAGGCTGTAATGAGGAACGCGGCCGAGCGGGCGCGGGCGATCTCGGGCAGGTCGACCAGCGGCGCGCCGGGCGCGATCGCGTCGATGGCGGCAAGCTGATCGGGGGCGACGTTTTCGCGGAACCGTCCGCCCAGACGCGCGACATGCCAGCTGGTGCGCGCGTCGTCGGTGTCACGGCTAGACAGCACGCGCCACACGGCCCGCAAGTCGGTGACGGTGTTGGCGAACGGCCCGACATCGTCGAAGCTCACCGCGAATGGGAACACGCCATTGAGAGGGAGATCGCCATGGGTGGGCTTGAGGCCGTAAGTGCCGGTCAGGCTCGCCGGAACCCGAACCGAGCCGTTGGTGTCCGATCCAATCGCAAAGCTCAGCAGTCCGGCTGCGACCACCGCCGCCGAGCCGCCCGACGACCCGCCAGCCACGCGCGAGGAATCGTGCGGGTTGCGCGTGGTGCCGTGAAACGCGTTGATCGTCGCGAAGCCATAGGCGAACTCGTCCATGTTGAGCGTTGCGACGAGAACGGCGCCGGCTTCGCGCAACTGTACGATCGCCTCGGCATCGGTCTTGGCCGCCGGCGCATCGGCATAGAGTGAAGAGCCCGCAGTGGTGGGCAGGCCGGCGACATCAAACAAGTCTTTGACGCCATAGGGCACGCCCGCGAGCGGCCCCGGATCGCACCCCGCGGCCACGGCGGCGTCGACGGCTGCGGCTTCGTGGCGCGCGCGCTCAGGCAGGAGGCGCGTGACGGCGTTCAGCTCGGGATCACGCTGCGCAAGAGCGGCGAGCACTCGCTCGACCACGGCGGCGGCGCTCAACGCGCCGGTACGCACTTGCGCGGCGATCTGGAGAGCGGACGTCATGCGGAAGCGGGAGGCGGCGCATCGCGCAGGCGCGTGGCGTGGTTGGACAGCAGCGACAGGTTGGCGGCCACACCCTCGCTGCACGCGGCCGGGATCGTGATTCCGCGCGCCTGCGCGGCGTGGGCGATCTGCTCAGGGGTTTGCGGCACATTCGAGGCGGGCGCGAGTGCCGCTTCCTCCGCCGTCCTCGCATAGCGCGCCGCCAGCCAGGCGCAAACGAACAGCTGGAGCTGGTGGAAGATCATCAGCGGCAGCACCACCATGCCCACTTGCGCCGGCGCGAACAGCGCGCCGGCCATCGGCACGCCGGAGACAAGGCTCTTCTTCGAACCGCAGAACAGCAGCACGATCGCATCCTCGCGCGGCAGGCCGGCCAGCTTGGCGACTAACGCGTTCACGCCCATGATCACCGCCAGGATGATCGCGCTGATGACCAGCAGCACCAGCAGATCCTGTGGGCCCAGCACCTGCCAGATGCCGTTCACCACCGCGGCGCTGAAGGCAGTGTAGACGACCAGCAGGATCGAGCCTCGATCCACCGGCATCAGGATCTTCTTGTGCCGGTCCACCCACTTGCCGATCAGCGGGCGCAGGAGATGCCCGGCGAGGAACGGCAGCAGCAGTTGCTCGACGATACCGCGCGCGGCATGCCAGTCGAACCCGCGACCAGAGCTTTGCGAATGTATGAACAGGCTCGCAAGCAGCGGCGTGACGACGATGCCCAGCAAGTTCGACAGCGAGGCGCTGCACACCGCCGCCGCGACATTGCCGCGCGCCATCGCGGTGAACGCGATCGACGATTGCACCGTCGAGGGCAGCAGCGTCAGGAACAGCACGCCCGAATCCTGCAGCGGGTCGAGCCAGCCGCTCGCCAGCCGTCCAGTGGCATAGCCTACCAGCGGGAACCACACGAAGGTGGAGGCCACCACCAACGCGTGAAGGCGCCAGTTGCCGATGCCCTGGACGATCGCTTCGCGCGACAGCTTCGCGCCATGCAAGAAGAACAGCAGCATGATCGCCAGGTGGGCGATGACGTCGAACGCTGCTGCCGCTTGCCCCCGCACCGGCAGCAGCGACGCGGCCGCCACCACGGCGATCAGGCAGAGGAGGAAGGGATCGATCTTTGGGATGAACGACGGTGGCCGCATGGAAATGCCTCCTGCCTGCACCCACCCCGTCGAGCAAACGCAATGATCGGAACGGATCGTTGCAAAAATGAGAGCAGGGAAGAAGGTGGGCGTTATCGTAGGTCAGCGGCTTTTCATCAGCGGCTGGATGTGTGTGCCGAACGCTTCGACACCTGCCACGAAGTCGTCGAACGTCAGCAGGACCCCGCCGGTGTTCGGCACCTCGGCCATTTCGTCCAGCATCCGCGCGATGCTGGCGTAGCTGCCCACCAGCGTGCCCATGTTGATGTTCACCGCGCCTTCGGGGGCGGAAAGCTGGCGCACGTTGGTGTCGGTGTTGACGGTGTCCTTGGCGCCCTGGTCGGCCAGCCAGGCGATCGCGTCGAGATCGACGCCGGCGTTGATGTGCTGCCAGCGCGCCATCGCTTCCTCGTCCGTCTCGGCGGCGATGATCATGACCAGCACGAACACCGAGACCCGGCGCTCGGTCTCGGCGGTGAACCGGGCCAGCCGCGCGTTGTTGGAGGCGAACGCGGTGGGCGTGTTGACCCCGACGCCCAGGCAAAAGGCGTAGTCTGCCCACTTGGCCGAGAATGCCAGGCCGGCATCGGAGGATCCGGCGCAGATGATCTTCATCTCCGCCTCGGGGCGCGGCTCCACCCGGCAGTCCTCCATCTGGTAGAACCGGCCCTTGAAGTCGCTGCGGCCGGTCTCCCACAGCTCGCGCAGGACGTGCGCGTATTCGTCGAGCACCTGGTAGCGATTGCGGAAGTGCTCGTCCCCTGGCCACAGCCCCATCTGGGTGTACTCGGGCGGTTGCCAGCCGGTGATCAGGTTCAGACCGAAGCGGCCGTGGCTGATCGAATCGATGGTGTTGCACATCCGCGCCGCGAAGGCGGGCGGGATGATCAGGGTGGGGCAAGTGGCGAAAATCTTGATCCGCTCGGTCACGGCGGCAAGCCCGGCCATCAGCGTGAAGCTTTCCAGGCCATATTCCCAGAACTGCGTCTTGCCGCCGAAGCCGCGCAGCTTGATCATCGACAGCAGAAAATCGAGCCCGTGCTTCTCGGCGCTTTGCGCGATCTGCTTGTTGAGGTCGAAGCTGGGCAGGTATTGCGGCGCGTTCTCGCTGATCAGCCAGCCGTTGTTGTTGATGGGCACGAAGACGCCGACTTGCATGCTAGCTCTCCAGGAAGGCGAGGGCGGCGGTGGTGAAGCGCTCGCTTTGCGTGACGTTGCAGGCATGGCCGCCATGGGCGAACTGCGCGACCTCGGCGAGGTCGGGCCCGAGCAGTTGCGCCATGCGGGCCGAGCAGGTCCAAGGGACAAGGAGGTCGTCCTCGGCACAGACGAACAGCACCCGGCTGGTGAGACCGCCCAGCCAGCGAGCGGCATCGAACGCGGCGACGGCGGCCACGCGCGCCTCGATCGTCGCATCACCGGGCCAATGCCCGAGGTGCATCTCCAGCTCGGCCGTGATCGCCGCATCGTGCTGCGATAGCCAGGTCGCGGGATACAGGAACAGCAGTTGCGCCTGCAGGTAGGCCCGCGCGCCGGCGCTGCGCAGCAAGGTCAGCCGGACATCGAAGCAGCGGGCGGTTTGCGGATCGAGGCTGGCCCAGCCGTTGATCACCACCAGCCGCCCGGCGCGCTCAGGGGCAATCCGCGCCAGCTCCAGCGCGACATGCCCGCCCAATGCGTGGCCAATCATGTCGGCGCTCTCGATGTCGAGCGCGTCCATCAGCGCCAGCACGTCGCGCGCCATCGCCTCGACACTCGCGTCCGGCAAGGCGCGGTCGCTGCGCCCCGTGCCGCGATGGTCGTAGGTGATGACGTGGAACCGGGCGGACAAGTCGGCGATGTTGGGTGCCCAGTACCCGGCAGAGCCGCCGAGTCCGCTCGACAGGATCAGCGGCGAATCTGCCGGGTTACCGTGGGTTTCGTAATAAAGGCCCGTGGCCTCAGCCAAGATGCGCGACCGAGGCAATCTCGACCAGGCAGTCCGGCTTCACCAGGTTGCACTGGATGCAGTATCGCGCCGGCTTGGCGCCCGGGAAGTATTCGGCATAGACCGCATTGAACGCGGCGTAGTCGGCCAGGTCCTTCAGGAAGATGTGGTTCATCGCCACGTCGGCCAAGGTGCCGCCGGCGGCCTCGACGGTGGTCTTGATCGCTTCCAGCACATGCCGCGTCTGCGCCGCCGCATCGCCGATGTGGAGCACCGTGCCGCCTTCGCCCAGCGCCAGCATGCCCGAAATGTAGAGCACGTCACCCGCTCTCGCCGCCGCAGAGTAGGGTGCGATCGGCGTGGGAAACTGCGGCGGGTTGACGGCTTCGAAGGGCAAGGACTTACTCCTGTGGCAGTTGACCGACAGTGCCGCAGAAATCGGCGACGTTGCTGACCCAGCCGAAGAACTTCTCGACGTTGTAGACGGTGGCCTCGCGGACGAAGTCGGGGCCGAGATGGTGGGTCGCATCCTCCAGCAGCACGCCGAAGTATTCGAGGTGGAAGCCGTCGCGCAGCGTCGATTCCACGCAGACGTTGCTGGCGATGCCGGTGAACACCAGCGTGCGGATGCCCCGCGCGCGCAGGATTGAATCCAACTGCGAGTTGAAGAAGGCGGAATAGCGCGGCTTGTGCACCCGAATGTCGCCAGGCTGCGGCGTGAGCGCGTCGACCAGTTCGTAGTCCCAGCCGCCGCGCGCCAGGAACTGCCCGGACAGTTCGGGCCGCGCGCGCATGGTCTTGAGCGCATTGGACTTGTGCCAGTTGGGCGATTGCGGCGTGCCGGCTTCGACATAGCCGGAATCCCAGCCGTTTTGCAGGAAGATTACCGGCATCCCGGCGGCGCGCGCCGTGTCAATCACCTTGGCGATCTGGCCGATCGCAGCGGCCGCGGGACCGACGTCGAAGCCCGCCTCGTCGACATAGCCGCCCTTGCTTGCATAGGCGTTCTGCATGTCCACGACGATCACGGCGCTGGTCGCAGGATCGATGCGGATGGCTTCGGGCCGCGCCGGCAACACGACGCTGGGTCCGTGGCTCAGGGGCGAGGGATCGACGATGGGCTCGTTCACAAACCGAGTATCAGACAGTCAGATCCCGTTGGCAAGTCGTCCGCTTACGCATTCATCGCAGCGCTGGCTGGTCCATGTTCCTTATCTGCTTGAGTCGAGTCCGCGACTTTTCAAGCCCGGCAACGCTGTTATGGCCCGTCTTGTAAAGTCGTCGAAGCAAGCGGCTCATCAGCCCCGGAAGAGATGCGCTTTACGACATGGTCGGGATGACGAACGACCCTTCGACGCGGCTTGGTCCGCCGTCCTCCGTGCCGCGCTGGGGCTGCGAATGATCGGGCCATCGCTGGGTGACGGTCTTGATCTTGGTCCAGAAGCGCACGCCTTCGGTACCGTGTTGATTGGTGTCACCGAAGGACAAGCGCTTCCACCCGCCGAAGCTGTGATAGGCGACCGGCACCGGGATCGGCACGTTTATGCCGACCATGCAGACGTTGACACGCGCCGCGAACTCGCGCGCGGCGTCGCCTTTACGCGTGAAGATCGCCACGCCGTTGCCGTACTGGTGCGGCGAGGGCAGGGCGATCGCTTCCTCGAAGTTGGCCGCGCGCACGATCTGCAGGACCGGGCCGAGGATCTCTTCCTTGTAGGCGGACATCTCGGGCTTCAGGTGGTCGAACAGACTGGGACCGACGCAGAAGCCGTCTTTATGACCTTTCAGCGTGAAGCCCCGGCCATCGACCACCAGCTCGGCGCCTTCGTCCACACCTGTCTGGATCCACTGCTCGATCCGAGCCTTGTGCTGGGCCGAGACGACCGGGCCGTAGTGTGCCTCGGAACCGGCCGCTGGCATGAACATCCTGCAGGGTGGATACCGGCTTGGTGCCGAACATCTATCGCGAATGCAAGTCTGATCCCAAGAAATCTACTTCTGATCCTCAGGTGCCGCGAAAGCTAAGTGCGCGTCGCCTTGGCTTGTATATTCTTGTATTCATTAGCTTTGCCCGATAACTTCTAATGAATGTGTCCGCCTGACGGCCAATATGACCTTGTGGCTACACACCCCTGATTGAAGTGTTCATCAAAGAGCTACGTGGCAGCTAGCAACGCCGCCATGCCCTTACACGATTTGACGGTAAATCATCCATTCCCGTATGCGTTCAGGGTTGGCAATGCCCATGGGAAGGTTTGACCAAAGAGCATGTAAGAGGATCGCACCACGGGGGAGGTGGGCAATTGCACGGCAAGTTTTTGCAAGGCTGGAAGGCCTATGCAAAATGCTTAGTGCAATACAAGTGATTGCATCCGGAGGTTACATGGACAGGGAAGATTTTCAATTCTTCGGGATTCAGGCATCTCGTCTTGCAATGACCGCCGCATTGCTGGCGACAACGAGCCTTTCTGAGCAGGCAATGGCACAGTCGACAGATATTGTCGAACAGGTCCAAGGCGACATTGTAGTCACGGCGCGGCGTAAGGAAGAGCGCATCCTCGATACGCCGATCACGATCAACGCGATCACCGGCGACGAAATCAGCGCTCGGCGCATCACCAGCTTGCAGGACCTTTCCCAAAATGTGCCCGGCTCCAACGTCATCAACCAGGCATCCAATGGAGGACGCTCCGACCGTTCGTTCCAGGCGATCGTGTTGCGGGGTGTCTCTCCCTCGACCTCGCAGCTTCAAACAGCCTCGGTCTTTATCGACGGCGTACCGGTCGCTTCCGCGAGCGCGCTTCAGACCATTACAGCGCCCGAACGGGTGGAGGTGCTGAAAGGACCGCAATCGGCCTATTTCGGAAGACAGACCTTTGCGGGGGCGATCAACATCGTCAACAAATTGCCGGCCGAGGACCTGGCCGCGTCCGTCTCAGGTCTCGTCGGTTCAAGAGCGAACTACGACGCCACCATGGAACTGAGCGGCCCTCTGGTAGGTGAGGCTCTTGGTTTTCGCGCTACCGCACGGGCCTATGGCAAGCACGGATCGTATCGCAATGCTGCGGATCCGGGCGAGACGCTGGGCGACCAATCGACCAAGACCGGCTCCTTGCTGCTCGTTGCTCGGCCGATCGAAGGCCTGACGATCAAAGCGTTCGGTCTGCTAACCGACAACAAGGACGGCGCGCCGGCGCAAGGGTTGATCTCGGCCTACAACGTCTTCGACGCGAACGGAACGCTTGTTGTTCCCAGTCAGTCCAACTGCACGGTCAATGGCAACCCGTTCTTTTGCGGGACCGCGCCGCGGCTTTCATCCGCGACACCAGCACAAACGACGACACTGTCCCCAACTACACTGGCATCCATACGCCAGGGCAATAACAAGCTTCTCAGCGCGTCCAACAGCCCGGATGGGCTGGGTCTCGTAAGCCGCAATTACCACATTCACTTGAGCGCGGATTGGAAACTGGGCGATACCGGCCTGACCCTTTCCTCCAATACCGGCTGGAACAACGAACGTTTTAGCGAGGTTGCCGATCTCGATAACATAGCGCCTACGAACTTCGCCGGCTTTGCGGCACTAGGCGGTTACAACTTCCTGTTCATGATCGACTCCAAGTCTCGAGACTTTTCGCAAGAGTTGCGCGCGACCTTCGAGAACGGCGGTCCGTTCCACGCGACATTCGGCGCCAGCTATCTCAATGCCAGCAGCACGTTCGGCAACGGTAGTTCTGTCGCCGTCAATTTGCCTTTAAGCTTCGCCACATTCGGCGCGTCCGGTTCAAAGACGTATGGTGTCTTCTTCGGCGCTGGATATGACCTCACGTCCCAGATCAGCATCAATCTCGACGGGCGCTACCAAGTTGATAAGCTGGCGTCCTACGCTGGACCGGGAGGCACAACCGTCACAAACGACGGCTTCGGGGTGAAACCGGGCTTCTATGCCGAGGGAAAGAAGTTCGCGGGCGGAACCTACAAGAACTTCATGCCGCGCGCCATTATCCAGTTCAAACCTGATACGGACAACATGATCTATGCCTCTTATTCTAAAGGTGTAAATCCAGGCACCTTCAATACCGGTCTTCTGACCAGCACCCGGCAGGCGGTGGATATCGCCTTGGCAAACAACATCGGTGTCATCGTCGACCCAGAGAAGCTCGATAACTACGAGATCGGATTGAAGGGCCTGCTGTTTGGCAAACGGCTGCGATACGAAGTATCTACCTACTTTGAGAACTGGACCCGCCAGATCAACCAACAAGCATTCACTTACCTGGACGATGCCGGCATACCCCAGCAACTATTGGCATCAACCAACACGGGTCATGTGCATATCAAGGGCTTGGAGGCGTCGCTGGGGTATACGCTAGCGAAGGGGTTGACGCTCGACCTGGCCGGCGCGCTCACCGATTCAAAGATCAAGGATGCCGTCAATGCCAATACAACGGCACTGACCGGCATCACCGATTTCTCGGGCAATCAGATGCCGCTGACCTCTAGGTGGTCTGGCACGGCCTCTGCCCAGTATCTGACTAGGCTTGGAAGAGCGAGCGAACTTGAGGGTCTGGCTCGTTTTGATATGACGTACAAATCCGGAGCCTACACGAATGTGGCAAATCTTGTGAAAGGCCCGGACGTCACCAACGTGAACGTCACTCTTGGTGTCCAAACCGACACCTTTTCGCTCCAGGCGTATGTGACGAACTTGTTTAACAGCAAGGCCTTCTACAGTGTCGGCGACAGTGTGCTGATCGATCCTAGTTTTGCGCACTTTTCGCCGAACTCCGCTCTTATCGCGCAGTTGCGCGAGCTACGCACGATCGGAGTGCGCGGCAGCATCACGTTTTGATGAAAGGACGGGGTTCGGTGCCGATGGATCGGCCCGCCTCGTTTCTTCGCCTTTGCCAATCACGAGGACTCGCCCGCATGAAACGCATCGCCATGCTTGGCACAGTTAGCGCTCTTACGATCTGTAGCTTCGCCGCAGAAGGCCGCGCCCAAACGGCTAGCACGGTATGTTCAGTTCAAACAGTCAAGGCGCCTTTGCCGCTGGTCTACCAGTCACCCACAGTCCTTGATGACGGGCGAGTTCGATTCCGTATCTGCCTGCCGGAGGCTGCAAAGGTCGATCTTGTCAGTTCCGATCTACCCGATGTCTCGGCGGCGTCTCCCGGAGCGGGTGCCGGAGCGCAGGAAATGACGAGGGACGCAGACGGTTTTTGGTCGGTGACACTTGGACCAGTCGATCCCGGCGCTTACCGGTACGCGTTCGAAGTCGCGGGTGCGCGTATTCCCGATCCGAAGGCACAAGTGTTCTCGCAAGGATTTGCCGGAATAAGTTCGATCCTGAACGTGCCTGGGCCGCAGGTGGCGGTGCAGATGATCGATCCGAATATCCCGCACGGACAAGTCAGCATCGTCCAGTACACTTCCAAGAGCTTGGGAACGACGCGCCGAGCCCATGTCTACACGCCACCGGGTTACATGCGGGGCGGAAATGCTCGTTACTCTGTGCTTTATCTGGTGCATGGTGCGGGTGATAGCGACGACAGCTGGACGACGATCGGGCATGCAAATGACATCCTCGACAATCTGATTGCTGCCGACAAGATCAAGCCGATGATCGTGGTCATGCCTTATGGCCACACGCCGCCGCGCAAGGGTGTCAACTGGTGGGCCAATATCGATTTCGGCAATGATCTGCTGAAGGATCTAATTCCCTTCATCGATAGCAATTATCGTAGCCATGCTGAGGCTCGCGGACGTGCCATGGCGGGTCTGTCAATGGGTGGAAACCACACCATTCAGTTCGGCATCACTCACCCCGAGATATTTCAGGACATCGGCGTCTTCAGCATGGGTCTGTCAGACAGCGAGCGCGTGAAGGCCTACGTCAAGGAGTACGGCGCCGACCTGAAGCGCCGCTCTGCTTCGCCGGGCGTCCTGTTTTATGCGATAGGCAGGCAAGATTTCCTCTATCCGTCCGTCGCCCCGACGCGGAAAGTGTTGGATGACGCCAAGATTACATACACATATCGCGAAACTGCGGGCGGACATGTGTGGCAGAACTGGCGTGAATACCTTGTAGAGTTTCTCCCTCTACTTTTTTCCAAGCCGCAACAAAACGAGCGCGGCAATGCAAGGTAGTCAGATGTCCGCGATGAGCCGCTGGGCCCAGTCATCCCTGGCGCTGGTTACGAAGTGCCTTAGCGCGATCCATTGCAGGTCGAAAGGCTTGATCGCACGATTGCTCGTATCTGTGATCGTGGTGATAGCGTCAGCGGTGACGGCTCAAGCGAAAGGTACCAGTATAGCGACCCAAAGCGGTTGGGTTGCCATGGCGTCGCGGCAACCTGACGGCATCAGGGTGTTTAAGGGGCTGGCCTATGCTGCGCCGCCCCTTGGTGAGCGTCGTTGGCAGCCCCCCGGCCGTTTGCCGGCGTGGAGAGGCACCGCCCGTGTCGACGAATTCGCCCCTGATTGCCTGCAGCCTGACAATGACGCGAGCCCACCATCGCGCCCCAAGTCCGAGGACTGCCTGTACCTCAACATCTGGACGCCGCGCGTAGGTGCTGCGCAAAATCCAGTTTTCGTCTGGATTCATGGAGGCGGCTCGCAATTCGGCTCGGGAGCGCAACCCCAGTTCGATGGCAGCGCCCTGGCCCGGCAGGGCATCGTCGTGGTGACGGTCAATTACCGATTGGGAGCGCTAGGCTTCCTGTCGATCCCGCAGCTCAGTCGCGCCAGCGGGTACGGCGCGTCCGGCAACTACGGGTTCATGGATCAATTGGCGGCGCTGCGTTGGGTCAAGGCGAATATCGCGAAATTTGGGGGCGACCCGCGAAGAGTGACCATCGGCGGTGAGTCGTCCGGTTCGGTAAGTACGGGAACGCTGATGGCTTCGCCTTTGGCCCGTGAGCTTTTCTCCGGCGTTATTGGCGAGAGCGGGTCGGTCATGCGCGTGGTCGGCGACGGCAGCATGGGCGCCGATACCCTCGCGAACGAGGAAGCCAAAGGTGCTTTGCTCATGAAAGAGCTGGGGGCTGCGTCTGTTGCGGATATGCGCAAGGCTGCTGCCAGCGCAGTACTGAGTGCCGCGGGACGGCTGTTCCCTAAATACTTCTTCAATGTCCCCGTCGTTGACGGATACGTACTTCCCGATGCGCCATCGCGCATCTTCCAGGCGCATGCTCAAAACGACGTGCCCCTGCTGGTGGGCTGGAACAGCGGTGAAGGCTCAATGGAACTGATGTTCCGAGGACGTTTTCCGCCCGCCAGTGAGCAATTGCGCGCGCTGTATGCCAATCATTCCAAGCGGATTGCCGAGTTCTACACCAAGACTTCCAGTGGTCCCATACAGACCGGTCTCGCGATCTCCGGCGATGCTGCCTTCGGCTATCCGACCTGGAAATGGGGTTACGCCCAAGTTCGTTCGGGAAGGTCGCAGACCTTCATCTATTGCTTCGATTGGGCACCAAAACTGACTCCCGGCTTGTTCGGCGAGCGCTTCGACGTTCGTCATGCAGGTTCCTTCCATGGCGCAGAGGTGCCCTACGTATTCGGGACCCTGCGGCATATGGCTGGTTGGAAGATCAGGCCTGAGGACCTCCGCGTATCCGAGCAGATGACACGGTATTGGGCCAATTTTATCCGCTCGGGCAATCCCAACGGCGCGCAACTCCCCAACTGGCCAGCCTATGCATTGTCCGCCGAGCCAAAGCGCATGAGGCTCGGGCTAATACCAGCTGCCGCGACGGACCCTGACTTTGCCAAGTTCCTCGCAATCGATGCCTTCCACTCTGACGCCGGTCCTCCGCTCCCTACACCGCCGCGCTAACCGTGACGGTAGGTCTTTCATATGAAATGACTGCGTCATCGACGTCTTTCCGCACGCTTGGTCCGAGCATGCGCCCTCAATCGACACGCACGGTTCGACCGTCGATGCAGGCCATCAAGCACCCGTCGGGATCGTTGAGCATCTCGACGGTGCCATCGGCCAGGTAGATGATATCCGCGAAGTGGAATTGCCGATGCCGGGCCCGAGCCACGGCAAGTCACAGCTGAGCACCAGCTGATTGATGGAGTGGAAGGAGTGCAGCCCGCCGCCGGGGTGAGGTTGGTCCGTGCGATCCAGACCTACTAAATCCTCGCTGCAGCCCTTTGAATCCCGATTTCTGGCATGGAGAATGCTCTGAGCGACGATCTTCTCGACATCTCCCGATAAAGCGCCCGGTTCGAAGGCGTGCAAGGCTGCGGTCCACCCCAGGCACATGGCGTTGTAGCGGTGCAGCTGCTCGGCATTGGGCTCAACGATCACCGCGTTGCGGTGCATATCGCTAATATAATCATTGAACGAGGCCAAATCCGCGATCTTTGAAGGCGGAACGGTTAGAGTTCGTCCCGATCCATCAGCGGAGCATCTCTAGATCACACCTTGCGACATTATTTAACATAAGAAATATTATCGAACTCAATAGTAGATCGCTCGCACGGGCAGTCACGCCCGCTCGCCATCCAGGACGATGCGGACGATCAATCCGGGCGCGCAATCGCCTAGGTCGATAGTTCCTCCGTGCAGATGCGCGACCGCACGGACCAGCGACAACCCCAGACCCGCACCGCCACCACCGCGCGCCGGGTCGAGCCGCTTGAACGCGGTCACCGCTTCGGCGCGCCTGTCCTCTGGAATGCCGAGTCCTTCGTCGGCCACGGCGATGATCGCGCCGGCCTTGTGCGGCACGAGCGAAAGCGTGATGGTGCCGGCGCCGTATTTCAGCGTGTTGTCGATCAGATTGCCGATGGCCTGATCCATCAACTGGCGATGCAGCGGCATGTGAAAGCCTGGCGGTGCGTCGACGACGATCGATCGGCCGTCATCCTCCACGATCGGCGCATAAATCTCGGTGATGGTCGCGAGCATTTCCGACACGTCGGTGGATCGGAAGCTCTCCCGCCCCAGTCCCGCCTCGGCGCGGGTGATGGTAAGTGCCGTCTCGACCATGGCTTGCAGGCGCTCGCTCTCGGTCATGGCGCGATCGATGGCGGCCCGCGCCTCTGGCTCGGTGACGATGCGCGCCAGGTGATCAAGCGCGTACTGCATCCGGGCGATCGGCATCTTAAGATCGTGCGCCATCGTCTCGGTCGCGAACTTTAGCTCCGCATTGAGCGAGGCGACACGATCAAGCGCCTGGTTTACCTCGGTGCCGAGTTGCGCGAAAGCGTCGCCGGTACCGTCCTGCGGCACTCGGCGCGACATGTCCCCTTCCCGCACTTGGCCCAGCGTGGTCACGGTGGCTTGCAGGCGGTTGACGATCAGCCGGGTCGACACGAAGGCTGCGGTGCCGGCGAACAGCAGTGCGAGGAACAAGGCGGATGCGGTCGCGTGCTCCAGTTGCGAGAAGACTTGGCGTTCGCCCTCCACGACTGTCCCTGCCACGAATACGCCGCCGTCCGGCAGCTGCGAGGCGCTAAGGAACATCGCCTCCGCTTCGGCATGGCCGGGGCGGGCGACTTTCATCAGCTGGTAGGAGGCATCGGGCTCCAAACCCTGAGGCACTTGCGCAAGATTGCCGGCCAATGGCTTGCCCGTACGATCCGCCAGGAACAGCACCGCTCTTCGCTCACTCTTGCCCGATAGGCGGTGCGTGATCGCAGCCGAGAGCGAGGGCATGCCGCCGCTCGCATAGGTCAGCAGCAGATCGGCGCGCAGCGTCTCTGCCTGGTCGACGGCGGCGGCGCGGCTCTGCGATCGCAGCAGCGCGCCAAGACCAAGGAGCAGCACCGCCGCACCGACGATCTGGAACAGGAAGACGAGCGCGGCAAAGCGGAACGTCGTCGAGCGTGCGATCACGGCTTGGCGCCGATCCGGTAGCCGGCTCCTCGCACGGTATGCAGCAGCGGACGTGCCTCGCCCTCGTCGATCTTCTTGCGCAACCGGCTGAGGTGAACGTCCACCACGTTCGTCCCGGGGTCGAAATGGTAATCCCACACACCTTCAAGCAGGATGGTGCGGGTGACCACCTGATCGACGTGGCGCAGCAGGAATTCGAGGAGCCGGTACTCACGCGGCTGCAGGTCGATCGCACGGCCGCCGCGCGTCACCCGGCGTGCCAGCAGGTCCATTTCCAGATCCTCGCAGCGCAGGAACGTCTCGACAGCCGCGCCGCCGCCTTGGCTGCGCCGCAGCAGCAGGCGGATGCGCGCGAGCAGCTCGGCAAAGGCGAACGGCTTTACCAGGTAGTCGTCCGAGCCGCTGGTCAGCCCCTTGATCCGGTCTTCCGGAGACCCTAGCGCGGAAAGGATGATGACCGGCGTGGCGATACCTGCGCCCCGCAGCGCCGAAAGCACCGCCATCCCGTCGAGCCCTGGCAGCATGCGGTCGAGTACGATGCACTGGTAGCTGCCGTCGGTCGCCAGGAAGAGCCCGTCGCGGCCATTCTCGGCCCGGTCGACCACGAAGCCTTCTTCGTGGAGGCCGTTGGCAACGAAGTCCGCCGTGGTGGCGTCGTCCTCGATCAGCAGGATCTTCTGGGTCATCGCCTTGTGTCGTATCCTTGATGCGGGCCTGCGGGCGAGCGGTTTTTACGTTTGCTACCGCCCTTGTCCGTACCGCGCAGATTACAAAACGCTCACGTACCCGCCAGCATGCTCGTTGCGCTTCTGCCGTATCAGCCACCTCGCCGCAGACCGGACGAGATGCCGTGACCGACGATGATGATACCTTCGCCCGCAATCGCGCCGCCCTGGACGTGCAGGTCTGCCGCCTGGTCTGCCCGATCGCATCGGCGATGGTGGGCGTGTGCATGACCGGCATCGGCGTGCTGCATGTCGCCTTCACGGTGCACGCGCGCGAGACGCTTGCCGACGATCTTCTTTCGATCAACGCCGTGACGTTCCTGCTGGCCGCGCTCTCGTCCTACTTCGCCTTGCGGGTGCAATCGCGGAGCCGGCTGCATTGGCTGGAGCGGATCGCCGACGGCACCTTCATCGTGTCGATGGTGCTGCTGACGGTCGCCTGCTTCGTCATCACCTATTCGCTGGAAGGTTGAGCAGATTGCCGATTGTTCATGTGCCGGCGATCCCTCCGCCATGTCTCAGGACGTAGGCCGGCACCATGCAGAGGATACAAGCCTTCCTGAAACGACACCGCCGGATCGTCACCGGCGTGGCGGTGCTGGCGATGATCGCGCTCGGTTTTACGGCGCTAAATCGCCTGACCCACGAGATCCGCTATGCCGACGTGCGCAACGCGCTGCATAGCCTCAGCGCCGTACAGATCGCGCTGTCGATGGCCTTCACCGCGATGAGCTACTTCGCGCTGACCTTCTACGACGTGCTCGCGCTGCGCGTGATCGGGCGTCCCCTGCCCTGGCGCACGGCTGCGCTCGCCTCGTTCAGCAGCTATACCCTGAGCCACAATCTTGGCCTCTCACTGCTGACCGGAGGCTCTGCACGCTATCGCATCTATGGCAGCGCCGGACTGGACGGTCCCGACATCGCCCGGGTGATCGCGCTAGCCGCGGCGATGTTCTGGGCCGGCGTGGTCGCCATCTCCGGCCTCGCCATGGTGGTGCATTCCGGCCCGCTCCAGCTTGCGAGCCTAACGATCCCGAGCGCCTATGGCCGGCTCGCGGGTACGGCGCTGCTGGCCTTGCTGCTCGGACTGGTGCTTGCCGCCACGCGGAACCGGTCGCAAGTGTCGGTCTTTGGCATGCGTCTGCCGCTACCGCGCCGGAAGGATCTGGTGGCGCAAATCGCGGTCGCGTTCGTCGACATCACATGCGCCTCGACCGCGCTATTCGTGCTGCTGCCCGGCGCCGACCTCGCCATGCTGCCTGCCTTCGTGCTCGCCTATGCGATCGGCCTCATCGCCGCGCTCGTCAGTCACGTGCCGGGCGGGATCGGCATCTTTGAGACGGTGGTGCTCGCCACCCTGCCCGGGGACCACACGGCCCTGTTCGCGGCGCTGATCGCCTACCGGCTGATCTACTATCTGCTGCCGCTAGCGCTGGGTGTTGTCCTGCTCGTGTGGCACGAAGCCGCCTCGCGTCGCCGTGTCGGCCGCCTGTTCGAAGGCATGCATGCAGTGGCAAGCAACCTGTCGCCGCTGCTGCTGAGTTCCGCAACGTTCCTGGGCGGCGCGATGCTGCTGCTGTCGGGCTCGCTGCCTGCCATCCATGCGCGAATGGGCATGCTGGGCGAGCTGGTGCCCCTGCCCTTCATCGAGGCGAGCCATATCGGCGCCAGCGTGGTCGGTTCGGCGCTGCTGCTGCTCTCCCCCGGGCTGTACCGCCGACTCGATGGCGCGTGCCTGGCGACACGGCTGCTGCTGGTGGCGGGCGCGATCTTCTCGCTGGCCAAGGGCATCGATTACGAAGAAGCAATTGCCTGCCTCACGCTGGCCGCGCTGCTGCAGCTGACCAAGGGGGCATTCTATCGCCGTACCGCGCTGACCGAGCAGCCGCTGACCAAGGGCTGGCTCACCGCGATCGCGATGGTGGCGGCGCTGGCTGCCTGGGCCGGGCTCTTCGCCTACAGGCACGTGCCCTACAGCGACGACTTGTGGTGGAACTTTGCACTGCACGGCGACGCGCCGCGCTACATGCGCGCGATGCTGGCGAGCGCGGTGTTCCTGACCGGCTTTACCTTCTGGCGGCTGCTCGCTCCCACGCCGCCTGAGCCGCATCTGGAACCCGAAGCCGCGAACTGGCCGACGGTACGCGCGATCATCGCCGCCAGCGGCCGGTCGGAAGCGATGCTGGCGCTGACCGGCGACAAGCGCTTCCTGATCTCCGACGCCCGCGACGCTTTCGTGATGTACCAGATCAAGGGCTCGAGCTGGATCGTCATGGGTGACCCGGTCGGCGAGCGCCAGTCCTGGGCGCCCTTGCTGTGGAAGCTGCGCGAACTATCGGATCGCCAGCAGGGACGCATCCTGCTCTACGAGATCTCCCACAACGTGCTCGACCTGGCGATCGGCATGGGCCTCCAGATCGTCAAGTACGGCGAGGAGGCGGTGGTCGACCTTGACGAATTCACCCTGGACACTTCGCAGTTGCGCAGCGTCCGCAAGTCGCAACGGGTGGCGGAGCGTGACGGCGCCACTTTCCGCATCGTCCCCGCCGCCGCCGTGCCGGTAATCCTCGATCAGCTCCAGTCGGTGTCGGACGAATGGATGCAGGCCAAGAACCACCAGGAAAAGGGCTTTAGCCTCGGTCGCTTTGACCGTGACTATATCAGCAACTTCGATGTCGCCCTGGTCATGGTCGAGGGCCGCATCGTCGCCTTCGCCAATCTGTGGCTGGCGGCCGACAAGCAGGAGGCCTCGTGCGACCTGATGCGCCAGCGCGAGGACGCGCCGGCGGGCACGATGGACTTCCTGTTCTCGCGCCTGCTGCTCTGGGCCAAGGCGCAGCAGTACCAGCGCTTCATCCTGGGCATGGTGCCGCTTTCCGGAATCGACGGACGCCCGCTGGCGCCGGCCTGGGCGAAAGCCGCCGCGCTAATCTTCCGCCATGGCGAGACCTTCTACGGCTTTCGCGGTCTGCGCAGCTACAAGGAGAAGTTCGCGCCGCGATGGGAGGCCCGCTACGTCGCCGGCCCGCACGGCATCGGCCTGATCCAGGGACTGCATGACGTCTCGCGGCTGATCAGCAACCGGCAGCCCGGCCCAGGTCCGATCGTCGCTCCCAAGCCGGTCGACACGTCCACTCACCTGGCCCCGCTCTGGCCAGCACACACCCCCTCCGCAGCATGAGGAGCGCCGCCGTGACCACGCTTCGATTATCCCGCAAGCCCCGGCGCAAGCGTATCCTGGGCGTGCTGGCGGCCGTCCTGGCGGTGGCCGGGCTCGTCTACACCAACGCCTCCGCGCTGCATCTGTTCGGCTCCGTGCCCACTCAGATCTACCCGGCCCGAGGCAAGTCGCTGCCGATCACGGCGGTAATGGTGTCGGGTGACATGGGCTTTGGCCATGGCATGAGCCTGCGCTTCGCTCAGGCGCTCTCGGCGCGTGGGGTGACGGTGGTCGGCGTCGTCGCACCCTATGTATTCGCGCAGCACCGCACCTTGCCGCAAGCTCGTTTCGCGGTGGAGCATGCGATGATGCGGGCCATGCAACTCAGCGGAGCGCAACGCCTGATCCTGGTCGGCCAGTCCTACGGCGCGGACATCGTCGCAACCGTGGCACCGCAATTGCCCGCGAGCCTGATGCGCCATGTTGCCGCAATCGACCTCATGGTGCCGGGCCGCTACGTCTACTTGCGCGCCGACACCAGCGGATTGGCTTACCTGGGCAAGCCGGACGTACTGCCCGCCGCCGCCCTCAACCAGACGCGCAAGCCGCCGCTGGTCTGCATCTACGGTGTCGAGGAGGATGACAGCCTGTGCCCGCTGGTCACTCGCCCGGCCAAGGTGATCGGGCTTCCGGGCGGACATCACCTTCAGCACAACCATGAATTGCTGATCAACACCGCGCTGGGTGCCCTGCATGCCTACATCCCAGAGCTGAAGCCATGAGCGTACGATGCGCAACATGTCGCCGAATTAAGGTGCCGGCAAGATCGCCGGCATCCGCACGCCTGCATACCTTCTGCCAAGTCATCGACCGCCGGAGCGCGATAACGCCGTGAGCAAGCCAATCTTCTACGATCCCACCGGTCGCCGGAGCCGCTGGTCCCGCAAGATCGTATCCGTTCTGCTGCTGATCGCCGTGCTGGGCGCGATGGCATTCGCGACCACGCTCGTCGCCGTGCCCGCACAGCGTGAACTGGAGCTGCCGCAGCCGCACATGCGCGCCGCCGGCTTCGCGCAAACCAAGCTGGGTCATTCGCTCCGCTCGTGGCTGCCTGCGCTGCGGGGCGGGCAGGAGAAGGCGCCGCTGTCGATCGGCTTCTACCTTCCCGGCAACGATGCCAGCTTCCTGTCGCTACGACGCAACGGTCGCGATCTCGACTGGGTGGTGCCGGCGATCGTCAACGTGGCGGGCCCGCAGCACCAGGTGCGGATCGAGGCCGATACGCGCTTCGACCAGCTCGTTGCCGGCACGTCGCACCACTTCAAGGTCCTGCCGATGGTGCAGAATTATGGCGAGGATGCCTGGGATGGCGCTGGCATCGCATCGCTGCTGCGCGATCCTGTGCAGCGCCTCGTGCTCGCCAAACAGCTCGGCCAGATGGTGGCGACCCGCCATGAGAAGGGCGTGGTCATGGACTTTGAGTCCCTGCCGGCGCAGGCCATGTCTGACTACGTCAAGTTCCTGCGGCAGCTGCGCGGCACGATGCCGCAAGGCTCGGTCATCGCCGTCACGGTTCCGGCCGAGGACGAAGCCTGGCCGCTGACAGCCATCGCCGCTGCTGCCGACAAGGTCATCTTCATGGCCTACGATCAGCACTGGGAAGGCGGCGAAGCCGGTCCCATCGCCCCCCAAGGCTGGTTCGTCCAGACGGTGCAGCAGGCCATGAAGCGCGTCTCGGCGGACAAGCTGGTCGTTGCCTTGGGCAGCTATGCCTATGACTGGCATGGCTCGGAAACCGACGCGCTGTCCATCGAGGACGCTTGGCTCGCCGCGCACGACAGCGCCGCGCAAGTCGTGTTCGATCGCGGCAGTGGCAATGCCGGGTTCGCTTACGAGGAGGAGGGCCAGAAGCACACCGTGTGGATGCTCGACGCCGCCGCCAGCTGGAACCAGATGGCCGCGCTCGATCGCCTGGGCATCCATGCCCTCGCGCTATGGCGCCTGGGGAGCGAGGACAGCGGCTTCTGGAAGGACCTGCACGCCTTTCACAACCGCACCAGGCCGGACCTGAGTACGCCGAACGCCGTTTCCGGCGCGGATGTCGAAGGCTCCGGGGAAATCCTGCACATCTCCGCCGTGCCGCGCGACGGCAAGCGCGCGATCGACTTCGACGATAGCGGGATGATCACCGCCGAACGTTACGACAGCCTGCCGACCCCCTATGTCGTGCAACGTGCCGGCGGCGGCGATCCCAAGCTGCTGGCGCTCACCTTCGATGACGGTCCGGATCCGAAATGGACGCCGCAGATCCTCTCGGTGCTCGAAGCCGCGCATGTGCCCGCCACCTTCTTCGTGATCGGCGAATATGGCTTGAACAGCCCCGGCCTGCTCAAGCGGATCGTCGCCGATGGCGACGAGCTGGGCAATCACACTTATACTCACCCCAACCTCGCCGATGCGGGCGGGCGCGAGACGCAGCTGCAGCTCAATGCCACGCAACGCCTGGTTGAAGCTTATACCGGCCGCAGCATGACCTTGTTCCGCGCGCCCTACTTCGGCGACGCCGAGCCGACGACCCCGGACGAGCTGCTCCCTGCGCTTAAGGCACAGGAGGCCGGCTACACGACCGTCGGCCTGCACGTCGATCCCAACGACTGGACCCGCCCCGGCACCGACGCGATCGTCGACCGGGTGGTGGAGCAGGTCCATTCCGCCAAGAGCGACAACGCGATGAACGTGATCCTGCTGCACGACGGCGGTGGCGATCGTTCGCAGACGGTCGCCGCGCTGCCCCGGATCATTGCGACACTGCAGGCGCTAGGCTACCACTTCGTCACCGCGTCCCAGCTGATAGGCGTGCCGGCCGCGCGCGCCATGCCGGCGATCTCGAGCGGTGATCTTGCCGCCGTGCGGATCGACGTCGCCGCGTTCGTCGCGATGATGGCGGTGGCGGCGGTGATGACCTGGCTGTTCTATCTCGCCATCTCGCTCGGCATCGCCCGCGCGGTCATCATGACCGCGCTCGCTTGGGTGCAAAGCCGCCGCAAGCGCAGTGAGCCACCCACGTCCGAGCCTACCGTGTCCGTGATCATTCCCGCCTATAACGAGGAGCGCGTGATCGCATCGTCGGTCGCTCGCGTGCTGGCGAGCGACTACCCCGCGCTGCAGGTCATCGTCGCCGACGATGGCTCCGCCGATGGGACGAGCGCGGTGATCCGCGCCCACTTCGGCGACGACGAACGTGTCACCCTGCTGACGCTGGCCAACGGCGGCAAGGCATCCGCGCTGAACCGCGCGCTCCAGCATGCTCGCGGCGAGATCATCATCGCGCTCGACGCCGACACCCAGTTCGAGGTCGAGACCATCCGCCGCCTGGTGCGCTGGTTCGCCGATCCGCGCATCGGTGCCGTCGCCGGTGACGCCCGCGTCGGCAACCGCGTCAATCTCGTCACCCGCTGGCAAGCGGTCGAGTACATCACCGCCCAGAACCTGGAACGCCGCGCGCTGGCGGGCTTCGATGCGATGACCGTGATCCCCGGCGCTGTCGGCGCATGGCGCCGCGCGGCGCTGGACAGCGTCGGCGGCTACCCGGAAGACACTCTGGCCGAAGACCAGGACCTCACCATCGCTATCCAGCGCGCCGGGTGGCGCGTGACCTACGATCCGCGCGCCGTCGCCTGGACCGAGGCGCCCGAGAGCTTCCGGGCTCTTGCCAAGCAGCGCTTCCGCTGGGCCTTCGGCACATTGCAATGCCTGTGGAAGCATCGCGCCGCCTTGTCTCGCCGCAAGCCCTCGGGTCTCGCGCTGATCGGCCTGCCGCAAGCCTGGCTGTTCCAGATCGGTTTTGCGGCGATCTCGCCCCTGATCGACCTGACCCTGATCCTGTCGATCATCGGCACCGCGATGCGCGTGCAGGCGCACGGCTGGACCCAGACCCGTGGCGATGTCGGGCTGATGGGCGTCTATTGGGTCGCCTTCGTCACCATCGACGTGCTGTGCGGCTGGATCGCCTATCGTCTCGACGACCGCAAGGTGCCTTACCCTGCGCACCTGCTGGTCGCCCAGCGCCTGGTCTATCGCCAGATCATGTACTGGGTCGTCCTGCGCGCGATCGCCTCGGCAATGGGCGGCTGGATCGTCGGCTGGGGCAAGCTCGAGCGTACGGGCCGCGTCGACGCACAAACCCCGGCGCGCTAGGCGATTGCGTCAGCCGTTCAGGCGCTCGGCATGCCAGCGCAGATGGTCGGCCAGGAACGTCGAGATGAAGTAGTAGCTGTGGTCGTACCCGGGCTGCATCCGCAGTTCGAGAGCGATCCCGGCCTTCGCGCAAGCGTCCGCCAGCAATTGCGGCTTCAGTTGCTCGGCCAGGAAACTGTCGGCCTCCCCCTGGTCCACCAACAAGGCCTTTGCGCGAGCGCCGTCCTCGATCAGCGCCACGGCGTCGTGTTCGCGCCAGGTCGCGCGATCATCGCCGAGATAGCCCGCCAGTGCCTTCTCCCCCCACGCGACCTGCGATGGCGCGACGATCGGGGCGAAAGCGGAGATCGAGCGGAAGCGGTCGGGGAAGGTCAGGCCGATGGTCAGCGCGCCATGCCCGCCCATCGAGTGCCCGGTGATCGCCTGACGATTGAGATCGACCGGGAAATGCTCGGCAACGAGCGCGGGCAGCTCCTGCGTCACATAGCTCCACATGCGGTAGTTTTGCGCGAACGGTTCCTGCGTCGCGTCGACGTAGAAGCCCGCACCCAGGCCGAAGTCGTAAGCGCCGGCAGGATCGTCGGGCACGCCCTCGCCGCGCGGCGAGGTATCGGGCGCGACGAAGATCAGCCCCAGCTCGGCACAGGCGCGCCGGAACTCGCCCTTTTCGGTCACGTTGGCGTGCGTGCAGGTGAGGCCCGACAGGTACCAGATCACCGGCAGCTTCGCGCCGTCGTCATGCGGCGGCACATAGACCGAGAAGGTCATCTCGGTTCCCGTGGCATTCGACGCATGCTTGTACACGCCCTGCACACCGCCGAAGGCCAGGTTGGTGGAGACCGTTTCGAGAGCCATGCTGCCCGCCCCGTTCAGAAGATCACGACCGAGCGAATGCTTGTCCCCGCGTGCATCAGGTCAAAGCCCTTGTCGATGTCCTCCAGGCCCATGACGTGGGTGATCATCGGATCGATGGCGATCTTGCCAGTCATGTACATGTCGACGATCTTGGGCACGTCGGTGCGGCCCTTCGCTCCGCCGAACGCGGTACCGCGCCAGTTGCGACCGGTGACGAGCTGGAATGGCCGGGTGCTGATCTCCTTGCCTGCTTCGGCCACGCCGATGATGATCGACGTACCCCATCCGCGATGGCAGGCCTCCAGCGCGGTACGCATGACCTCGGTGTTGCCGGTCGCATCGAAGGTGTAGTCGGCGCCGCCATCGGTCATCTGCACGATCCGGGCGACGACATCCTCGCGGCTCATGCCCTTGGAGTTGAGGAACTGGGTCATGCCGAACTTGCGACCCCACTCCTCGCGATCAGCGTTGATGTCGACGCCGATGATCTCGCCCGCGCCGGCAAGCCGCGCGCCCTGGATGACGTTGAGGCCGATCCCGCCCAGCCCGAACACCACGACGTTGTCGCCGACCTGAACCTTGGCGGTGTTGATCACGGCGCCGACGCCGGTGGTGACGCCGCAACCGATGTAGCAGCTGGTCTTGAACGGCGCGTCCTCACGAATTTTGGCGACAGCGATCTCGGGGAGCACGGTAAAATTCGAGAACGTCGAGCAGCCCATGTAGTGGAAGATCGTCTGCCCCTTGTACGAAAAGCGGCTGGTGCCGTCGGGCATGAGGCCCTGTCCTTGCGTGGCGCGGATCGCGGTGCACAGATTGGTCTTGCCGCTGAGGCAGCTTTTGCACTGGCGACATTCCGGAGTGTAGAGCGGGATCACGTGATCGCCGGGCTTCACCGAGGTCACGCCAAGGCCAACCTCGCGCACCACGCCTGCGCCTTCGTGGCCCAGGATCGAGGGGAAAATGCCCTCGCTATCGAAGCCGTCCAGCGTATAGGCATCGGTGTGGCAGATGCCCGTCGCCATGATCTCGACCAACACCTCACCGGCCTTGGGGCCTTCCAGATCGACCTCGACGATCTCGAGCGGACGCTTGGCTTCAAAGGCGACGGCGGCGCGGGTTTTCATAACTTCTCCGATTTTTGCAGACGATTGCCGCTGCTTGTACGCGGCATGCGCGTTGGGAATAAAGACGAACTTCGAAGGCTATCGTTGCCACGCCGGTTTGGCGAACCACAAGATAGCGCTTGGACCAAGATGCCCAGGCATGACATGATTATCCTCTACTCCACCGGCAGGGTGGCGGGGAGAGGGTGACGACTAAGCCATGAACGAGCCAGCATCCAGAAAAGCGGGGCGTCCCACACCGGCGGCGGCCGCGCAGAAGCAGCATGTCCTGATCATCACCGCGCTCGAGGAGTTCGCCCAGATGGGCTATCACGGCGCCTCGCTGCGCACTATCGCCGAAAAGGCGCAGGTGTCCACGCGGACGCTCTACAACCATTATGCCGACAAGCTCGCCTTGTTCGAAGCGTGCCTGAAGTACTCGGGTCGGCAGATCATGCCGATCGCGCCATATCTGAAAGGCAGCCTGCACAAGCGGCTGGTCGATTATGCGACGGCGATGCTGGCGCATCTTTCCGCCCCGCAGGCCCGGCGGATCGCCACCCTGATCTATCGCGAGGCATCCTGTTTCGCCGAACTGCGCAAGATCGCGCAGGACCAGTTCCACGACAACCAGGTCAAACCCTTGGTGACGATGCTGGAAGCCTCCGGCGTCGATCCGGCGATCAGCGGCGTTCTCGCCCGGCAGTTCGCGATCATGGCCACCGGCGAATGGCAGAGCCGGCTGCTGTTCGACTTGCCGGAAATGACGCCGGCCGAAATGAAGGATCATGCCGAGCTGGTGACGCAGATCTTCCTCACCGGGATCACCACCAAGTACGTCGATCGGGCCGCCAGCGCCGAGACATAGGCGTATTGATCTTCAGACGCCGAAGCCGCCAGAGACGGAGATCCGCTGCCCGGTGACATAGGCGGCTTCGTTCGAGGCGAAGAACACGCAGGCGTGGCCGATCTCCTCGGCGGTGCCGAACCGCTTGAGACAGAGCAGGCGATGCGTGTTGTCGACCCAGCGCTGGTCGATCTGGCCGAGGCGGGTCAGTTCATGCAACTGGCCGGCGTCGATCACGCCGACCAGGACCGAGTTCGCGCGAATGCCGTAGCGGCCTTCTTCCTTGGCAATGCCGTTGACCAACTGTTCGTTGGACGCCTTGACTGCCACCGACATGCCATCGCGCGCCGGCCACCAGTCGTGGCCCGCCGATCCGAGCGTGACGAAGCTGCCGCCGCCCTGCTCACGCATGTGCGGAATCACGGCCTGCGCCGCCGCCAGGAAGCCGTGCACCTCCACGTCGAACGCATGGCGCCACTCGTCCATCGGGGTCGACGACAGATAGCGCTGGTTGACCAAGGGCCCGGCGGCCCACACGATCGTATGCACGCGACCATGGACGGCGATCGCATCGTCGATCGCCGTCTGCACGTCTTCCACCCGCGTCACGTCGGCCTTGTGGATCGTCGCTCTGCGGCCCTGGGCCTGAGCGTCGACCGCCACCGCTTCGGCCCGCTCGCGATTGCCGCGATAGACGATGGCGATGTCGCATCCCGCTTGCGCGAAGGTGCGCGAAATGGCGCTGCCGATCCCGCCACTGCCTCCGAACAGTAGCGCGCAACCCTCTGCAAACGTAGCCATTTCGTCCCTTCCCTCAGCGCGTCAGACCCCGAAGCCGCCGGCGACCGACACGGTCTGTCCGGTGATGTAGTTCGCATCGTTCGATGCCAGGAAGACAGCCGCCTTGCCGATATCCTCGGCCAGGCCCCAGCGCTTGATCGGCAGCATCGCCTTCACGTTGCGCTCCCACTCGGCGTCGAAATAGCCTTGTTCCTGCCCGACCTTGAACTGGCCGGCATCGATCACGCCGACCAGGATAGAGTTGGCGCGGATCTCGTGCACGCCTTCTTCCTTGGCGATGCCCTTGACCAGGGACTCGTTGCAGGCCTTGGGCGCCACCGACAACCCGTCGAGATGCGGCCACCAGTCGTGCCCGGCCGAGCCCAGGTGGACGAACGATCCGCCGCCGCTCGCGCGGAAGTGTGGGATGGCGATGCGCGCGGCGTGATAGAAGCCGAACGCTTCGATCTCCATCGACGCGCGAAACTGCTCCAGCGACCAGTCGGCGATGTTGACTTGCGCCACGACCGGGCCGGCGCCCCATACGACACTGTGCACGCGTCCATGCGCGGCGATCGCGGCATCGAGCCCGGCTTGCAGAGCGTCGTAGTCGCGCACGTCGGCCTGGTGGATGCTGGCCTTGCGGCCCAAGCCCTCGATCTGCGCGGCGACCGCTTCGGCCGCCTCGCGCTTCGAGTGGTAGAAGATCGCGACGTCGGTGCCGGCCTTGGCGAACTCCAGCGCCACGCCCTTGCCGATGCCGCCGCTACCGCCGAACACCGCGACGGTGCCCTCGGGAAAGTCCCTGCTCATGCGTACTCCTTTTCGTGATCGGTAAAGCTACTCGGCGGCCTCGTAGACCGGAGACGGCGCGACGCCAGCGGTGTGGTGCACGCCGTTGGCCCGCGCCTGGTACTCGGCCGCCCTGGCGCGCGGATTGTAGAACTGGCGATACCAGGCACGCCCACGATGGAAGGGGCCGTCGGTCGGCAGGCGCAGGATGTTGAACGCCGGACCCTTGGTGCGCCAGATGCCGAAGTCCTGCGAGAACGCGGCGAGCCCGCCGGCGTGATACTGGCTGCGCAATTCCTCGTCGCGCGCGCTGGCGGGCGTGTCGAGCGCGCGAGTGACGATGCTATGCCACACTTGCGTGACGCCATCCTCCTTGGGCGTGTGGCAGATCACCTGCACCGCGTCCGTTTCGCCAGAATAGCGCGCGATGAGGATGCCGGGCCCGGTATAGAACGCATCGACCGCGAGCACGCCGCCTTCGCTCGTCATCGTCTCGTGGCCGCCGCCCGACACCTGCTTGCCGACGACGCCTTCGAACACGGAGTCGAAATAGGCGATCCGCTGTCCGTGGATCGGGCCGAAGTGGCGCGTGTCGACCAGGTTATCGAGGATCTCCTGCGGATGCACGTCCAGGGTGCCGAGATCGTCATAGTCCGCGTGCAGCCACTGCGGATCGTCCCACTCGGGGAACGCCGGCAAGTCGTAGTCGGGCTCGCCTTCTTCCGGATCATGCCAGGCAAACACGCAACCGAACCGCTCCTGCGCCGGATAGGCGCGCACCTTGGCCGCCGGCGGAATGGCGCCGTCGAAGTAGGGGATGTGGTTGCACTTGCCGTCGGGTCCGAACCGCCAGCTGTGATAGGGACAGCGGATGGAGTCGCCCTCCACGCGGTCGGCCGCCGCACTGGACGTCTGATCGGCAGCGAGATGTGCCTGCATGTGCGGACAATAGGCATCAAGGACCACGACACGGCCCGACGCGCCTCTGTACGCCACCAGTTCGCGCCCGAGCATCCGCAGCGCGATGGGGGAGCCGGTCACATCGGAAGCGCGGGCGACCATCAGCCACCCTCGCGGAAACGTGAATTCGCCCAGCCCGTATTCGGCAGTGGTCGCCATGGATCCTCTCCAATCTGTCGGTTGCCAGACTTGTGCGAGGGAGGATGGGCAAGGCTTGGCACTGACGCAAACGCTTTGTCGATCATCCGATCAGCAGCTGATAGAAGTGGATCGACAGCCGATAGTCTTCAGGAGAATGGTGGTTGAAACGACCGGGCACAACAGCGCTCCTGGCGGAACTGCGCAAGGAGATGAAAAGCCGCGGCCTGCGGGTAAGCGCGCTGGCGGACATGCTCGGCGTCGCGGAGCCGACGGTGTGGCGTTGGCTGCGCGGCGAAGGCCTGACCCTTGACCGGATGGACGAGATCTGTGGCCTGCTCGACATCGACTTGCGCGATCTGGTCTCGCGCGGCGATCCGGCGGGCGAGGACGCGTTTACCTTGGCGCAGGAGCGGGTACTGGCCGCCGATCGTGGACTGGCGCTGGTGTTCTTCGCCATCCTCCATGGGGCGCAACTTCGCGACCTTGAGGGCGAGTTCGCGCTCCCCCGCGATCGGCTCGATCGGCACCTGGACCGCTTGAAACGGCTCGGGTTGATCGAAGGGCGGGGAAATGGTCGCATGCGCGCCAGAGTTCGCCGCTCGGTTCGCTGGCGCAAGGGCGGACCGCTCTCGATCGCTTTCGAGCAGACGGTCAAGCCGCTGTTTTTGTCGATGGACTTCGGCGCGGCGGACTCGCGGTATGTCTCGGACATGGTTGCGCTGAGCGATGCCGGCCGGGCGCGGGTGCAGGCACTGTTCGAGGCCTTGCGCGACGACGTCCATACCATCGTTGAACAGGAGCGGGCCGCGCGCCTGCCAGATCGCTGCTGGACCGGCGTGCTGATGCTGGTCCATCCGTTCGACCTGAGCGAACTCACCCGCGAGTGGCGCGGTGCCAAGCCGATCCGCGCCGGGTCGGACTGATCGGGTAAGCTGCGCTACTTGTCGGGCAGCGCCGCGAGGGCCTGTTCGATGCGCCGCAAGGCGTCCACTGTCAGGATCTCGGGCATGGCGGACCGCAATGCTCGCAGGCGGGTCTGCGGGAAGAGACCGTGTTGCGGTGAGGTCGACAGGCCGGGCGCTTCGCGGTCCAGGATCGCGCGCGAACGTGGATCCGCCAGGAGATCGCTGGTGAGCGAGTCGAGGCTCAGACGATCTTGGCCCCCGTTCCGGACCGGACCAGGCGTGACTTTTAGGGTCCGTAAATCGGCCTCGATCCGCGTCAGCTTCGCTTCGGTCAGGGTTCCGCTGGCGAACTGCTGCACGCCGGCCAGGGTCATCTTCTCCCAGCCATGGACATGGCTCAGGCCGGTCAGCATCCCGGGCAATTGACGTTCGAGAACCGCGCGCCCGCCAGGCGTGGCGACGATATGGCCCAGCAGCGATTGGCGGGTCAGCGGACCGTCCGGGATCGGCGGCAAGGCGCGCAACGCGGCCTCGCTGCGGTCCGGCTCGCCGGTGCCGGCGGGAAGTGCAGGCAGGCGGCCGACGCGGGTGAGCGTCACCGTCACGTTCTTCGCATCTGGCGCGTTGACGATCCGCAAGTCGCTGGCGTTGCTCGGCGAACGAACGGTGCCGCCAGTCACCGACACGGTATAGCCTTGCGGATAATTCGCGGCAGGTACTCGGATCACCGTCTCGCCGTCGACCGACCGGCCGCGTGGCGGCATGGTGGTGTAGTGATAACTCAGCGTTCCCTCGTCGGTATCGAAGCGCATCTCGGCAGGCGTGCCTGCGGTGATTTGCGCGTAAGGACGGGCGTAGGCGCGCAGCAGGGCGGCGCGATTGCCGTTGCCGCGATCGGGCAATTGCGGATCGACCAGCGACTCGAACGCGCCGCGCGTCCAGGCGAGCCAGGAGATATGCCGCTTGTCAAAGTCGCCCGCTTGCCCGGCGATCTCCGACGGGTCGTTGTTGAAGCCCCATTCGGTGTTGATGAGCGCGGCGCCCTCCTGGGTCGCATGCGCCAGCGCACCGTCGTTGACCTTGTCACGTACCGCTTCGACCGGCCCGTAGTTATGGAAAGAGAAGCCGCGCGTACCCGGGCGCGCCGCGAACGGCGTGGCAATCGGCGTGCCCAGCGCGCCCTGGAGCATGAACGGCTCGACGAACACGATCATGCGCGGCGCCGCCTGGTTGATCACGCGCGAGGCCTTTTCGTAGAACGGCTTGAGCAGTTCCTCCTCTAGCTGCGGGCAGTTCGCCTTGACCGGGTCGGGCTCGGCGCAGCGGCTGCCGGTCGCGGGCTCGTTCATGACGTCGATCCCGAGCACCGCTGGTTCGTCGCGGAAGCGGCGCGCGATCGCCGCCAGCCCTTCGACATAGAGGTCCTGCACCCCCTTGCCGGTGCCCGGGACCGGATGGTTCTTCCAGAAGTTGTCGAACGACCGCTGCACGGCCGGATCCTTGAAATAGCCCATCGGGAATTCGAGCCCGGGCACCCGCTGGTGGCCCTCCGGGAACACTGCCCATTCCGGCATGCCGCGCACGCCGACCACTGCGCTGTACTCGTCTTGGTGGAAATCGATCATCGTGTAGACGCCCGCCGCCTTGTAGGCGGCGACGGTCCTGGCGATGCGCGCGACGTAGGCTTCGTCGATGATCCCGGGCTTGGGCATCAGACCGGACAGAAAGATCACCAGACGCACGCCATTGAAGCCCTGTTCCGCCATACGGGCCGGGACATTCTGGCTCCAGCGCTCGTCGTCCGAGGTGCCCGACTTGAACTCCGGAAGCGTGACGTTGCCGCCGTGGATGGTGACGACCCGGCCCGTCGCATCGACGAACCAGCGACCTTCCTGGGAGATACGCTGGCTGGCAGGGGCGGCGTTGGCTGCGGAGGCCATCGCAGCGGCGGCCGTGAACAGTCCCAGCTTAGTGTGCAGCTTCATCCTCGATCCCCTTCTCGCGAACACGTGCTGTTCGTTCCATGGCTCTGCGAGGGAGATGGCGCAAAAACGATCGCGCGCCAATCATTGTCGATCAACTTTTGACGATCTGGTGCGCGGCACGCTCGCGAGGGCCGTGATCGGGCCGAGCAGGCTTGACCGCCACGCGATCGGCAACCTAACCACCCACGCAACCGCCCGGTCGCGGATGGCCGGCGAAGCGCGAGAGGATGATCATGGAGCAGACAACCGCCCAAACGGTCGACACACCGCACGGCAAGCTCAGCTACCACGTTGTCGGTGACGGCCCGGCCTTGTTCCTGCTGCATGGTTCTGGCCCCGGCGTGACCGGCATGGAGAACTTCGCCGGCAACCTGCCGTTCTACGCCACGCGGTTCCGCACGTACGTGCCGGACCTGCCCGGCTACGGCGCCAGCGATGCTTCACCCGATGGCGTCGACCGCACGCCGGAAGCGATCCTGGCGATGATGGATGCGCTCGGCATCGAACGCGCATCGATCATCGGCAACAGCTATGGCGGCATTGTCGCATCGAAGTTCGCCGCCGCCTACCCCGACCGCGCCGAGCGCATCGTGCTGATCGGAGGCCTGGGCTACAACCTGTTCGCGCCTTTCCCCAACGAAGGCATCAACCTGCTGAGCGCCTTTGCGGAGGATCCCACCGCCGATCGCCTGCGCCAGTGGCTGCATTCGATGGTCTCGGACCGCTCGGTCATTACCGAGGAGATGGTCGAGCGGCGGCTGGGACAAGCGCTCGAGCCCAAGATGCGCACGACCATGGGCCAGATGTACTCGCGCGCCTCGCTGGACATGATCACCAAGTTCGCGTCCGGCGCCGCTGGGATCAAGGGCCTGGCGTATCTGGGCGATATTACCTGCCCGGTGCTGCTGACCTGGGGCATGGACGATCGCGTCAGCCAGATGGATCGGGCGTTGCTGCCGATGCGGATCATCCCGGACTGCCAGGTCCATCTGTTCCCGCGTTGCGGCCACTGGGTGATGATCGAGGCCAAGGCGGAGTTCGAGGCGGTGACCATGGCATTCCTCGCACCCAGATAGGAGCAGCGGCGGCGGCTCGGTCATGCGTAACACGTGTGCGAAAATGTTGCTTAGGATTGCCATCTTTGCAACAGCGGATGTCTTTAATGCTGCTGTGCAGCATGGTAGTGAGCCTCATGTTGCATTGCACAAGAGGAATACTCTCATGAAGCTCGTTCTCGCACTGACCGCCGCCGCTTCGCTCGCCATCCCGGCTGCTGCCTTCGCTGACGAGACCGTCGGCGTGTCCAACAGCGTTGCCGCTGCCGCCAACAGCCCCGTCTCGATCCGCGAGCGCGCGCTGGTGAAGACCACCGACGGCCGCAAAGTCGGCTTCGTCGATCGCGTTTTCCGCAACACCGCGGGTGAGCCGACCGGCGTGCAGATCATCTACAACGGCCACTTCGTGCAAATCCCCGCCGCCAGCCTCGCGCCGGCCGAGAAGGGTTTCGTCACCAGCCTGACCGCCAAGGAAGTGAACAAGCTCTAATCGGCTTGTTAGCGGCCCACGGGCCGCCACCTTGAATGCCAAAACGGGTCGATCCGCTGGATCGGCCCTTTTTGCTGCACTGCGCAAAAGTCGTCAGCGCATGAGCGCGCGCCAGGCTCCTGGTGCGCGGCCGGTTTCCTGGCGGAACGCGGTCGAGAACGATGGTGCGCCCGCGTAGCCGAGCTTGCGAGCGATCGCGGCAATAGGCAGATCATCCTCGACGAGCATGCGCTTGGCCCGTTCGATCCGGTGGCGACGGATCGCATGACCGGGCCCCACACCGGTCGACATGCGAAAGCAGCGGATGAAGTGATGCCGGCTCAGCCCGCATCGCTCCGCCATCGCATCGATCGACACCGGCTGTTGGGTGTCTTCGATCATCTCCTGCGCGATCCTGAGCGCACGCGCCGACAATCCGCCGCTCCTTCGCGCGGAACGCTGCCCCGCCTCGCGCAAGTGGCGCGCCAGATCCAAGACGATCAGCGAGACCAGCGCTTCACCCAGCAGATCGACATCCGCCGCTGCACTTTCCATCTCGGTCGCGAGCCGCAGCATCGTGTCCTCGATCGATGGCACGCGGATATCGAGGCAGGCCGCCAGCGTCACGTCGTCCAGCGCGATCCCGTCCAGCGCTGTGGCGATGCGGCTTTCGGCAAAGCGGATGCGGATCGTATCGAACGCGCCGTGCCCGACATGAACCTCCAACGGCACGCCGGCAGGGCGCAGCGCCAGACCGCCGAAGCGGACGAAACGCCGGCGCGGGTCGCCGGCGATGCGCCCTTCAGACCCTGGCAGCAGCCGCGACAAGCCAAGCATCAGCACGGTTTCGGGCTCGACGATCAACAGCGTTTCCGCTTGCACTTCGGGATAGGCGCATAGCTCCACCGCTGCCCCCTCCAAGGTCAGAGAGGCCCGGACGAGATCGCCACGGGATCGTGCGTCGAGGATCGAGACGGCCATGCTTGCTCACTTACGACGAAGTGCGATTAGTTTCCAGTTCGTGCGCAAATAGGTGTCGCGCCCGTCGACGCTGCTTGAGAGTCGAGCGCCATGTTGCGATGATCGCAGGCGTACCGAGAGAGGATGCAGACCGCATGGCGGCGCAACAGAACGACGGGGACTTTGCTACACGGGTCCCCACGGCCGATGAAGTGCTTGCCGGCAAGGATTTGTCGGGCCAGCGCGGCATCGTCACCGGAGGGTCGTCGGGCGTCGGCATCGCCATTGCCTCGGCGTTGGCAGGGGCTGGCATGGCGGTGACGCTGGCGGTGCGAGACGTCGTGGCAGGGCAGCAGGTCGCCGACGCCATCGCGCAAGAGCGCGGTGTACAGCGGCCTGCCGTCGCGCATGTCGATCTGCTGTCGATGGCGTCAGTGCAAGCCTTCGTACGGGAATGGGGCGACGAACCACTTGACCTGCTCGTCAACAACGCCGGCCTGATGGGGCCTCCGTTGACGTGGACCAAGGATGGCTTCGAGAGCCAGATGGCCGTGAACTACTTCGCGCCGTTCCTGCTTTCGGAACTGCTGCTGCCTGCGCTACGCGCCGCGCGTTCGGCCCGTGTGGTGACGGTCTCGTCGGGATCGCACCAGCTTGCATCGCTGCGTCTCGACGATCTCAACTATCGCGAGCGCGAGTACGACAAGTTCGAGGCCTATGGACACGCCAAGCTCTGCGCCAATCTCCTCGCGGTGGAATACAGCCGCCGCCATGCCGTCGACGGCGTGACGATGACCTTGGTGACCCCGGGCGGCGTCGCCACCAACCTTGGCCGACACGTCACTTTCGAGGACGCGGTGCGGCTGGGCTGGGTGCGCGAGGACGGCACCTTGCCGCAAGGGCGGATGCGCACGCCGGAAGAAGGCGCATCGAGCCCAGTCTGGGCTGCGACCGCCCCGGAACTCGAGGGGCGCGGCGGCCTCTATATCGAGGATTGCACGCCAGCGCCGTTCTGGAGCCCACCCACGCCCGAAGGTTGGGGCGTGACGCGCGCCTCGCTCGATCCCGACGATGCCCGCGCCTTGTGGAACAAGGCCTGGCCGCTGCTTGAGGAGTTTCTGGCATGAACCGTCCATCCGGTCCGATCGTGAGCGAGGGCGAGGACATCTCTCGTGAAGCCCAGCGCTGGGAGCGGGAGACGCGTGGCCCTGCCCTGGAAGGCCGCACCGAACGGCGCGAACGTTTCGAAACCCAGGCGCTCAAATGGCCGATCAAGCCGCTCTACACCCCCGCCGATCTAGACGCCGCCGGCTTCGACTATGCTGCGGACGTCGGCTATCCGGGTGAGTATCCCTATACCCGCTCGACCCGGCCCAACGGCCATCGCACCGATTTCTGGACGATGACCCAGGTCACCGGCTTCGGCAAAGGCGAGGACTGGTCCAAGCGTGCGCGCTACATGCTGGACCAGGGGCTCTCCGGCCTGATTCTGGAGTACGATCTCGCCACCACCAACGGCTATGACAGCGATGATCCCATCGTCGAGGGTGAAGTCGGTCGCGCCGGCATGGCGCTCGACAGCCTGGAAGATCTCGAGAACGCATTCGACCTGCCGTTCGACAAGCTCAAGTACCTGATGAGCGTGTGCAACGCGCCGCAGCCGGTCAACCTGGCGATGATCATCGCCGCGCTGGAGCGCAAAGGGATCGATCCGGCGGACTTCGTGCTGCACATCGTCAACGGCATCCTGATCGAATACACTTGCGTTGGTCGCTACATCTATCCGCCCGAGCACGGCTTGCGGATCGCGACCGACTGCATCGAATACATCATCCGCAATCACCCGAACTGGGCGCCAATTTCGATCATCTCGGCGCAGTTGCAGCCGGCCAAGGCAAACCCCGTGCAAGAGATCGCGTTCAGCCTGGCGATTGCCTGCGCGCATATCGATGCAGTGCTGGAGCGCGGCTTGGACATCGACACGGTGGCGCCGTACATCAACCACTTCGTCGTCAACGTCGACATGGATTTCTTCGAAGGCGTGTGCAAGCTGCGGGCGTTCCGCAAGTGCTGGGCGCGGCTGATGAAGGAACGCTATGGCGCCACCCGGCCCGAGGCGCTGCGCATCCGCATGATGACGTCGCCGACCACCATTGCCCTCACCCTGCAGCAGCCGCTCAACAACATCGCCCGGCTCGGCATCATGGCGACTGCTTGTGCGCTGGGTGGCGCGGGCGAGGCGATGACCACGCCGCTTTATGATGAAGCGCACGCCCTGCCGGCGGAGAACGCGATCCGTGTCGGCGCGGCGATTCAGCACATCGTCGCGCACGAAACCGGTGTCGCCGAGACGATCGATCCGCTGGCCGGCTCCTATTACGTTGAGACGCTGACCAAGCAGATGGAGGATGCCGCCTTCACCGAACTGGATAAGATCTTCGCCATGGGCGGCGCGGTGAAAGCGATCGACACCGGCTACTTCCAGCGCGCGCTCGGCCGCGAACAGTACGAGCGCAACAAGGACCTGGAGGAAGGCCGGCGCAAGTGGGTCGGCGTAAACCACCTCGCAAAGGCGGACGAGAAGCGCGAGATCGAGATCTTCCGGCTCGACGATGCGATGGAAGAGGAACAGGTGCAAAAAGTACGCGCGTTGCGCGCACGGCGCGATCAGGCTGCCGTCGACAGCGCGCTGGAGAAAGTGCGCCAGGCCGCGCGGGATGGCGCGAACATGGTGCCGCCTTGCCTGGAAGCCGTGAAGACATACGCCACGCACGGTGAAATCTGCAATGCGATGCGCGACGTCTTTGGCGTGCACAGCGCCGACAGCCAGTTGATGGGGATCTGACGCCATGGCCACTTCGTACCAGCGGCCCTTGCGGGTCCTGCTCGCCAAGCTCGGCATGGACACGCACACGGTCGGCGTCACCATCATCGGCCACGCCTTGCGCGAGGCGGGGATGGAGGTGATCTTTACCGGCCTGAAGCAGACGCCCGAGATGGTCTGCTCCGCCGCGATCCAGGAGGATGTCGATGTCGTCGGCATCTCGACGCTTTCGGCCGGTCACACGCGCAGCCTGCCCAAGCTTGCACGGCTGCTGCGTGAAGCGGGCGCAGAGGACAAGCTGCTGGTCGCCGGCGGGGTGATCCCGGAAGAGGACAAGCCGGTGCTCGAAGCCGCCGGGGTCGATCGCATCTTCACCATGGGCTCGGACACGCGCGACATCGTCGCTTATCTGAACGCGTGGTGGAAGGAGCAGCAAAGCGAGGAGGCCGCCTGATGGCGGCGCGATCGAGCGGAGAACCGAACGACATCGCGCGGCGTCTGCTCGACGGCGAAATCGCCGCCGGTGCCCGCGCCATCCGCTGGCTCGACGATCGTGATCCGCGCTGTGCTACGCTGCTTTCGGCCATCTACGCCCACACCGGCAAGGCGCAGATCGTGGGGGTGACGGGTCCGCCCGGCGCCGGAAAATCCACGCTGACCGACATGCTGGTGAGCGAATGGCGCGGGCGCGGCAAGCGGGTCGCGGTCATCGCGGTCGATCCTTCGAGCCCGTTCACCGGCGGCGCCATCCTTGGCGACCGGGTGCGCATGGCTCGTCACTCCGTCGATCCCGGGGTCTTCATCCGCTCTTTGGGCACTCGCGGGCAGGCCGGCGGCTTGTCCCGATCCACCCATGATGCGGCGCTGGTGTTCGATGCGATGGGCTATGACATCGTCGTCGTCGAGACGGTTGGCGTCGGGCAGGACGAGATCGACGTGGTGAACCTCGCGCACACGACGATCATCGTCGCGGTGCCGGGCCTGGGTGACGAGATCCAGGCGGTAAAGGCCGGCATCATGGAGGCCGGCGACATCTTCGTCGTGAACAAGGCCGATCGCGACGGCTACGACGCTACGCACCGCCAGATGGAGCTGATCCTGCACTTGCGCGCCTCCGCGCTTCCGCCGGATGCGCCGGCGGTTCCGCTGCTGCGCGCCGTTGCCGCGAAAGGCGAAGGCGCGGCCGAGATCGTCGATGCCATCGCGACACATCGGGTTCAGCTGGGCGAGGCTGGCGAGTTCGCCCGGCAGAACAGCCGCCGCGCGCGCGAGCAAGTCCTGGCGCTGGTGCGCGACGGCCTGCTCTCGCGCATGATCGGCATGGCCGCGGACACAGTCTTCGAAGCTGTCGACACACGGCAGATTGATCCGCACGCTGCAGCGGCGCGATTGCTCGATACGCTAGCCGTACGAAAGGTCGCCGCATGAACAAATCCGTTTGCGCTCTCGTCCACAAACCCGGCAGCACGCGCGAGGCGTTCCAACGCTACTACGAGGACAATCACGCGCCGCTGGCAGTCGGCCTGTTTCCGTTCTCACGATATGTGCGAAACCATCTCGTCGATCCCGGCGCGTTTGGCTGGGACACCATCAGCGAGTTCTGGTCCGAGGACATCGCCGAAGCGGCAAGCCTGATGGATGGCCCGATCGGCGAGACGATGCGTGCGGATGAAGCCCGGTTCATGGACCGGACCCGCATCGCGCCAGGTGGCTCGGAGGAGCTGGTGCTCTCCACCGGCGCGCCAGCCGATAGCGATGGGCGTCGCACTTGCCTGCTGCTCCGCGACACCGCCGGCTTGGAGCAATTCCGTCAGGTAGCCAAGCAGTGGGCAGGCGCTTTGGCGAAGAACCAGACGGGCGTGTCGATCGACTTGGTCACGTCATGGCAGCAACCATCCTTTCCGGCCGCCGCGGTTATCTGGTTGCCGGGCTGGATCGCGGACATCGACGTTCCCTCGCAGCTTGTGGTTACTATCCTTCGGGCTCGTCGGGTGGAGACCCCCGCTGCCATGCTGCTGAGCCAAAAAGGCAAATAGCCGAGAACCGAACGGGACAAAGGAGCCCATCGAGACAAAATTGACCAACAGGAAAATATTTCCGCAGACCCCGTGTGCAGAAGCAGTAAAGAGCAGCTGAATCATCCTGCTTTGAAAGGATGATCAGGGGAGGGTTTGCATGAAGGTCGTTCTACTAGCCAGCGTCGCTGGTCTTGCGATGTCGTATGGTTCGGTGGCGCAGGCGCAAGAAGCCGCACCGCAAGAACAAGGTCAGTCAGGCCTTGGCGACATCGTCGTTACTGCCCGCCGCTCGGCCGAAACGCTGCAGAACGTGCCCGTGGCGGTGACCGCCTTGGGTGGTGACTTCATCGATCGCCAGAACATCTCCGACGCCACCGACGTGCCCCAGTTCGCGCCGAACCTTACCATCGAACAGCAGCCATCGAGCTTGTCCGCCGCCAGCATCTTCATTCGCGGCATCGGCAACAACGAGCCGTCCTCGGTGTCCGAGCAGGGTGTCGGCGTCTATCTCGATGGCGTTTACCTCGCCCGAGCCGCCGGCGCGGTCTTCGATCTGATCGACCTGGAACGCATCGAAGTGCTGCGTGGCCCGCAAGGAACGCTATTTGGCCGCAACACCATCGGCGGCGCGCTGCAGCTGATTTCGCGCAAGCCCGCGAACGACCTGGGCGTCACTGCAAAGGCGGGGTACGGTCGCTTCAACGAGTGGTATGCGCGGGCGCGCGTCGATACTGGCTACATCATCGGCGACAGCATCAAGGCGTCGTTCTCGGCGCAGCACAAGGAAAGTGATGGCTACGTCAACAACACGCTGACGCCGTCGTCCAAGGATCCGGGATCGCTCAACGCCACATCGTTCGCGCTAGGCCTGCAGGGCGACTTCGGCGACCTGACGGTCAACTACAACTTCGACTACGACAAGCGCAGCGGCACGCCAGCGTTCTTCCAGGTCGTTGCGACCACGCCGCTGGCGCAGAACTACTATTCGCAATCGCCCAATTTCGGCGGCGCACCGTTCCAGGTCAGCCCGGATCGCCTGGGCACCGTGCAGCAGGCCGGCTTCACCGATCGCGATGGCGACTATCGCTTCACCAGCAAGTCGCGGGTCCAGGGCCACGCATTGACGCTGACGTACGAGCCGATCCCCGAGCTGACGATCAAGTCGATCACCGGTTATCGCAAGTTCTTCCAGGACACGATCCTGAACTTGTCCGGCAACGGCGTCCTGCGCGGACCGGTCGTGGATTTCACCTCGCCGACGCTCGTCTCGATCCAGGATGTCACGCCGTACACGGGCAACAACGCGCCGCAAAAGCAGTGGCAGTTCAGTCAGGAGCTGCAGGCACTCGGCAAGGTCGGCGATGTCAGCTACCTGGTGGGCCTATATTACTTCTACGAGAAGGCATCGGAGTTCAACCGTCAGGCGCTCACGATCCTGTCGCCGGTCGCGGGCCTGCCCGCGCTGGGCTTTCCGCAGGCCGTGGCCGATGGCATCGCCGCTCTCAATCCGGGCCTCGCCACAGTGGGCGTGAACGCCAATCCGATCCAGGCGTTCGGCGGCACTTCTCAATCGATGGCGCTGTTCGGCCAGGCAAGCTGGCGTCCCGCCGCCCTCGACGAAAAGCTGGAAGTGACCGTTGGCGGCCGCATCACCACTGACGACAAGACCATCTACATCGCCGGCGACGTCAATCCGACAGTGCGCGGCCGGGTCGGGTTCCAGAACTTCTCGTACCTGCTCTCCGCCGCTTACGAGCTTGCCGACGACGTGCTGTTCTATGGCCGCCTATCGACAGGCTATCGCTCGGGCGGCATCAATCCGCGTGCGGGCGTAATCAACCCGTTCGATCCGGAAAAGGCCAAGGCCTACGAAGTAGGTCTGAAATCGCAGTTTCTCGACAATCGCCTGCGCCTGAACCTGGCCGGATACATCACCGATTACGACGATCTGCAGGTGCAGCAGTTCGCGGCCGGCAGTGGGGGAGCCACCTCGCTCATCGTCAATGCCGGCAAGGTGCGGCTGTCCGGCTTCGAGGCGGAACTGACCGCCCTGCCCTTCACCGGCTTCCAGATCGATGGTTCGGTCGGCTACGTGAAGACCGACTTCAAGACGTTCCTCTTCCGCGATCCGGCGACCAACCAAATACTCGACGTGGCTGACGAGGCGAGGCCGGTCTATTCGCCGAAGTGGACGGTGCACATCGGCGCGGAATACGCCCACCCCATCGGCGACGCGACGATCCGCCTGCGCGGCGACTATTCGCGCCGCACCAAGTTCTACGTCAACGCGCTCGACAACACCGCGCCGTTCAACGAACAGCTGGCTTCGCCGCCGTACACCAACGTCAAGGCGCGGCTATCCGTTGAGAGCATCAAGGTGGGTGGATCCTCGCTCGACGTCGGCGTATGGGGCGATAACCTGCTCAACAAGCGGACGCTCAACTATGGCATCGACTTCGGCGCGCTCGGCTTCGCCGGCGCGACGTTCTACAAGCCGATCAGCTACGGCGTGGACGCACGCGTATCGTTCTGACGCCCTGAGGCCGCGTCCCGCGCTCGGGCGTATCAGCCTGAAAACCAACAAGGCCGCGACCAGAGATGGTCGCGGCCTTGCCATGATCGATGCGGGAAGCGTCAGGCGGTGACGTTCACATCCTGGTCGAACCGCACAAATCGAGCGGCGATCTTCCATCCATCGACCGTCTTCACGACAGTATCACGCATCCGCCCGGACACGACGATCTGGCCCGACATCGGCGTCCCGCCCGCGTTGACGTTCATGAACATGTAATGCGCCTGCACCGAACCATCCTCTTCGCTGATGAAGAGGTTGAAGTTGTAGTGCCGGTTCTTGCCCTGGGTCTGCTGGTCGGACACCTTCGCGTGTTCGATCTGCTCGTCGATCCCGCGAAAGCGAAGAGGGATGCCTTCCATCTCGGTTTCGACTTCGGGCACGTAGAGCTTGGCCAACGCGTCCCAATCACCAAAGTCGGAATAATGCGCGAAGCGCGCGATAAGTTCGGCGATGTCGGCCTTGTCTTCCAGAGTGATCGTCATGTCGTTTCTCCAGTTCAGGAACGGTCGTACCACGGGAAGAAGGGCGGCATCCGCGACGCCTTCCCGGTGAATTGCGCGGGACGTTTTTCGTTGAAGGCACGCACCCCTTCGCGTCCATCCTGCTGGCTGGTGTAGAACACCGCCAGTGACTCCGTCAGGTGCGCATCCCACGGCGTTTCCATCGGCGCGTTGCGATTGATCAGCTGGCGGATCAACGCGACTGAGACGGGCGAGCGATCGGTGATCAGCGACCGGGCGAACGCCTTGGCTTCGTCTAGCAGCGATTCCGCCGGAACCACGGCGCGCACCAGGCCCTTGGCATGCGCCTCGGCCGCGTCGAAGATGTCGGCGCGATAGGCCCACTCGAGCGCCTGTTCGACCCCGACGATGCGCGGCAGGAAGAACGAGGAGCAGGCTTCCAGAGTGATGCCGAGCCGCCCAAACACGAAGCCGAAGCGCGCCTTTTCTGACGCGAAGCGAAAGTCCATGGGCAACAGCATGGTCGATCCGATGCCGACCGCGACGCCGTTTACTGCACCCACGATCGGCTTGAGGCTATCGTACATGGCCAGCGCCACGCGGCCACCGGTGTCGCGCACGCCCTTGAACAACGCAGGATCGTCAGGCTGTTCGCGCAAGTCCTGCATGGTGGGTGTCATGCTTTCGTCCAGGCCGAAGACGTTGCCTTCCACCGACAAGTCCATGCCGGCGCAGAACGCGCGGCCCTCACCGGTGACGACGATGACGCGCACGGCGTCATCGTTGCTCGCGCGACCGAAGGCATCGACCAGTTCCTCGCACATCTCGACGGTAAAGGCGTTGAGCTTGTCCGGGCGGTTGAGCGTCAGCAGCAGGACGCCATCGTCCTCCACTTCATAGCGGATGGTGCGGTAGACCATGGTCATGCCTCCTGTGTCAGTGCGGACGCGCGCGCGAGCGCGTCGCGGCAGTCGCGGACGATCCGTTTCACGAGTTCACCGCAGCTGGGTATATCGTCCATCAGGCCGATGCCCATGCCGGCCCAGACCAGGCCGCCTTCAGGATCGCCATTCTCCAGCGCCGCGCGCCCTTTAGCTCCAGCGACAAGCGCCTTGATGTCCTCGAACGTGGCGCCGGGCTGCTTCTCGATCTCGACCACTTCTTCCGACACGGTGTTGCGCAGCACGCGAGCGGTGTTGCGAAAGCCGCGGAAGATCAGCCGCGTGTCGCGCTCGGTACCCTGGATCACGAACTGCTTGATCGCATCGTGGATCGGCGCCTCTTGGGTCAGCATGAAGCGGGTGCCCATGGTCACGCCTTCCGCGCCCAAGGATAGGGCCGCCGCCATCGAACGGCCGTCCGCCATGCCACCGGCGGCGAGGATCGGGATGTCGAGCGCCCGCGCCGCCGCCGGAATCAGGACCAGACCCGGCACGTCGTCCTCACCGGGATGCCCGGCCGCCTCGAAACCGTCGATCGAGACCGCGTCGACCCCGGCGCGCTGGGCGGAAAGCGCGTGGCGCACGGAGGTGCACTTGTGGATGATCTTCATGCCCGCCGCCTTGAAGCGCGCGATGAACTCGGCCGGGCTGCGGCCCGCCGTCTCGACAACCTGGAGGCCCGATGCGGCGATGGCTTCGACATAGGCGTCGTAAGGGACGGGCTGCGCGGTGGGCAGGATCGTCAGGTTCACGCCGAACGGCTTGTCGGTCATCGTGCGGCATCGTGCGATCTCGGCGGTCAGCGCCTCGGGGCTGGGCTGGGTCAGCGCGGTGAGGATGCCAAGCGCACCGGCGTTGGAGACCGCCGAGGCCAATTCCGCGCGGCCAACCCACTGCATGCCGCCC
>Ga0182197_1000003_pt1 | contig 50078 bp, 86 predicted proteins | sample G5R1MG_37_FD_128397 | JGI IMG/M metagenome (GOLD analysis project Ga0182197, IMG submission 128397) | Switchgrass phyllosphere microbial communities from Michigan, USA - G5R4_MAIN_12SEP2016_LD1 MG | ecosystem: Host-associated > Plants > Phyllosphere > Phylloplane/Leaf | place: USA: Michigan...
AGCAGCTAATGATCGACAATCAGACGACGGGTCCGCTGACCACCGGCCCGAATGCATCACCGGCTGGCACAAAGTTCCCGCACCAGGGTGATGGTTCGGGCAAGGGCGGTATGTTGGAGGTAACTACACCACGCCTCAACGGTCAACGCACGCGCCTTCGCTGGAAGGGCGTCCCTGGCAACATGGAGGCGTACAACCTCTGGAACACGATCCGTAACCAGAAGGCTGGCACGGACGGCACGTATAGCTGGGTGGATTTCGATCACGTTTACAATGTCGCCATCACGCTGACGAACGGTGCGCCAAGCGATCAAATCAATGCGCTGTGGCGCTACAGCATCAGCGGGGGGGTGACGCCGACCGAAATCGAGGCGTTCTACATCGACGCCAACGGCAATGCGCTAGCGACGGGTTATTGGGACCCCGAGTACATCGCCGACATGCGGCACTTCGTCGGTCACTCAACCAACGCAGCGCGCATGATGGACGTGCAGCGCATCATCAACATGTACGACCGCACGTTCACGTCCAGCCAGATCGCAGACGGCATGACCCGCTTGCCTGACAATGGTTGGGGATACGAGATGTGCTTCTCGTTTTTCGAGGAGATCGGCGTCGGTGGGCAAGTTCATATTCCGTTGCAAGCGGATGAGAGCTTTGTCCGCAAGGCCGCTCGTATTGGCGCACTGTGGTCAGCTCGTACTAAGCTGGTGTCGGCCTGGGAGATTAGCAACGAGCCGTGGAACTCGGGGCAGTTCACTTGGGGGGCGATGGTCAACCTTGGCAAGGCCATGGGTATGACCGCGTACAAGTCCGACGGTAATGGTGGCCAGGTCATCGACGAAAACGGCATCTACATTAAATACCACAGCTATCTTCAGGGTCTGATGATGCGGTGGGTGACTGAGGAGTATGCCAAGGTGCCGGGGGCCACACAGTACCTGAAGCGGGTCATCAACGTACAGAACGCCAGCCCTGCAAACACGCGGTCGGTATTCCTGGCGGACCCCAACTGCGCGCTGTACACGGACGAAATCCAGAGCGCTCCGTATCTGGGTAACGGCTACGCCAAGAACTTCCCGTACAACAAGGATGATCCGTCGGTTGTCACTGACGCCATGCTTGATGAGTACATCAACCGCATCAAGACCGAGGCCATCCCCACAGTCTTCGCCAATGCGGCGGCGATTCGCGATTTCGCGCTCAGTCAGGGCAAGAGCTTCGGCTGTTATGAAGGCCTGCTTGAAGATCCCGTGCACGGCAACTTTTTTGCTCGTCTGAAGAACGACAATGTGCGGTGGCCGGCGTTGGTCACGTACATCCTGACCGAGTACAAGCGGATGGTTGGTGGGCACTATCGTGGCTACTATGACAACTCGCTAGCCTGGGGCTTCCGCGCGCACGTCTCACAATCGCCGGATGGGTCGGTCAACGGGTTGCCGCCTGCGCTCGGCCTGAAGGCTTGGTACGACTTCATTGCCGCTCAGCCCACCATCTAGGTCAGAGCGATTGCCTAATTAGCGGTTGACCATTTTCCAGCGTCGATGGTTCCTCCCTGTTGCGAACAACGATTCGCGACAGGGAGAATATCATGCGTCATTCCATTGCCGGGCTTCTGCTCGCAACAGCCGCGCTAGCGTTAGCCATGCCAGCGGCTGCGGCCACCATCGTCTATGAAGGTGCCTGCCAGCAATTCTGCCAACTGCAACAGGTTAGCGGCACGGTTACCAGCGTATCCTATTCCTACGTCTTCATGGGCAATCAGCGTTTTGCGCCAGTCGGGTTCGCAGATGACGGCCCTTCCATCTATCGCGCCTCTGGGGTCCTGAACGTGTCGGGCGCTAGGTCTGTACCCTATTCATATTTAGTCACTGGAACCGACACAGGGGTTGGCATCTCGTTTGACTACAATGTCCCAATCGAACAGGCGCTGACCGGCAATCTGTCGTACTACCAGGGCGATGGCACATTCGAGATTGGTGCTGCGTCATTCCCGACACTGACATATGTGTCAGGCCGTGGCGTCGACCTCAGGCAGCTACTTGGCGGCGGTCCTGGCTTTAGCCCTTACCGCATCGTCATCAACTACGACGAGGTGCCCGCCGTCCCTGAGCCCTCCACCTGGGCGCTGATGCTCGCCGGCTTCGGCATGGTTGGCTACGCGATGCGTCGTCGCAAGCTGGCGTTCGCCTAAGCCTCTCGGGGCCGGCTACGGTCGGCCCCTATTCGTCCAGCATCGCCAACCGAGCTGCGACTCCCATCTCGCGGAACTTGCTCTGCCACGTCGCCCCTGCCTCATCCCACGGCGTAGCGACCTCGAACTCGCCCTGCCGGCTGTCCCACATGGCCTTGGCCAGATGCTCGATCACGGCTTGCGGGTCATTGCTGGTGCATAGTCGGCAGCGGGCCATCGCGAATCTCTTGCGTCGTTGTTCCTGATACGTTCTCTAGCAGCATGAGCCGCGCAGAGCGAATCAGGATAGACCTAGCCGTGTCGGTGCTGCGGGAAGCGATGGCGCGGCCAGAGCCTGAGGCGCTGCGATCGCATGCGACCCGCCTGGCGCTACGGGTGCTGGCGCCCTACTGCCCTACCGATCACCTGACGCGATACTGGGCTGCTGGAGACATACCAGGAAACTTTCCCAGGCTGACCGAGGCGACACAGGCTTTCCACGGGATCGTCAGGAAGCTGCGTGCGGCTGGGGTTTATGAGTGGTGATGCTGCGGACTGCCCGCCCGAAAGCACGAAGCACTATTCCCCATTAGCTTCCACTAGCGTTGGCGACGAGTGATTTGCTCGGGCCCATGCACGTTATGCCGATCGTACCAGGGCCGTTGACCGGCCCAGGCATGCACAGCCGCAGTTCTCCGGTTTGATTGTCGAGAACATAGACGCCGGATCCTTCTGGGTTGGCTACAGCTTGAAAGCGAGCCGCCTTGGGAGAAGGAAAGGCTGTAGGCTGAGCCTGACATCCTGTGAGAGTGGCCACAGATAGGACAAGCGCTGCCCCCCGATTCATATGTCTCACTGGTAAACCCCAAGCAACCGCGCCTATCGCCCAAAGACGTCTATCGCGATCAGTCGCACAATTGCCAACCCCGCCACCCCAACCGCAACCCACCACTCCCCTTGATCCATGGCTGTATAGGCTAGGGCGAGAAGGATCGGGGTCATGGGGTGGGCCTTGTAAGGTCATGGAGATGGCGGCGCAGCGATTTAGCTGTGTCCTTCTGCCCTCTGTACCAGCCCTGAGCATGGTCGCCCATCTCTTTGGCCAGGCCATCAGCGGCCTCATCCTCCAGCACCTCGCACCGGCCCATGATCGTAGCCACCACCCCCTCCAGCGCCTCGATCCGGCGGGCCTGTGCTTCTATGGTGTCGAGAAGGCCGGGAAGCGCGTTGACGGCATCGGTGATGAGCAGCGCGTTGGGGCCAAACGGATCGGTCTTGGCTTCTCGGTGAGTGGCCTTCTGCTCCTCGGCGACCTCGCTATCCATGCCCTTGGCGACGATCGGGCGGTATCGTCCGATATCGCTGTCGCGCTCTGTCCCCCGGATCCAGCCCCAATCGTCCAACCGATCAGGCCGATAGACCCACGGCTGCGGCGATGCTTCCGCCAACCGCTTGCGCAGTCTCCCCACCAGCGCGGTGTCGGTGGCCTGGGTCATTCTACATGCTCCGCGATCTTGAGGCGATGCCGGTCGAACAGGTCGTAGCGATACTGATGGCGATCGACCTGCTTGCCGCGCTCGTCGAACACTAACCAGTAGCCCGGGATCTCCGCCTCTCGCTGCATCGTCCAGCCGTTTGTGAAGGTGTATCGCTCCGTCATTCTCTATCTCCCTCGGAGGATGCGGGTGCCAGTCCGCAGGGTGGCGGGGTGATGGGCCAGCGCTTGCTACCGGTGTGTTTCTGGAGCGCGCTGTTGATGCCAGCGACAGTGATGCCGAGTATGGAGGCGACCTCCTGCTTGCTCACCATCGCGGCGCTGTATTGCTCGATGCGTTGCCACCGGACGTTGGCGCGGGCCTTCATGGTCGCCCTGCCCTTGGCTGCTCCGTTTCCTCGCATCACGCTCTCCCATCCTGGGTAGTGTCCGGGATACCTGCGGTGGTCATGCGGCGGCCCTCACAACAGACTGCCCTGCGCTGGCGGTGCGATTGTCAGCAGCTCGGAAAGCGCCTCCCGCTGCCTCGCTAGCCAGCAGTCCATGCAGCCGCACCCAGGCGAGGGCTGCGGCGAGTGGCACGACTCCATTGCCGCAGTGTCGAAGCCGCTCAATCCTTCCGGCCACCCCATGAGCCACTCGACAAACAGCGGGTTCAAGCGACGGCGCGTCTCGGACGATTTCTCCCCAGAGGGGGTCGGCCGGTCCGGGAGCGAAAGATCGGTCATGGCGAACGCCTGGACGTAAACCGATAGTGACGTGATCGCCGTCCGATTGGCGTAAGTTCCGTCTCGCTCCCCCATTCGCTTCTTCATCGCAAGATGGCCCTCCGGCGTCTTGCCATCGTCCTTCACCACTGGTGTCGGCCACAGCACTGAAGCTGTCCGCAGGTCCATGCCCCCATCCCCGTGCATCCCTGGCCCATTCGTGTCGCTCGTCCGGGGAGAGGGCCAGCGAGCTACCCGGGTTGGAAGATCGTCGTCTGCTTCCGGTCGTCGATCTAATGGATCCGGCCCTTTCTCGTCCGAAGCTCTGGCGGTGGGCCAGGATGAAGAACCGCTCGCGTCGATGGCTCGCTCCGGCCTCGGCCGCGCTGAATATTCCAGCCGCAACGCGGCAGCCCAGTCGCTCCAATGCGGGGATAGCGACTTCAAGTTGTCCGGCGAGATTCCCCGGTACGTTCTCGCGGAAGAAGGTGTCAGCCCCGCTTTGATCGAAGACCTTAATGGCGCGGTCGAGCAGCCATCGGTCATCGCCGGCGCCCAGTCGCTTTCCGGCGACGCTGTTCCCTTGGCAGGGATCGCCCGACAGGACGCAATCCACTGCGCCACGCCACTCGCCAACGTCGAAGGTTCGCAGGTCAGACCAGATAGCAGCCGGATGAAGCCGCCCCGCTTCCATGCTCGCGACCAGGCTTGCGGCGGCTGATGCTTCCCTCTCCACGAAAGCGACGCAGCGCGCGTCGGGTCGAGCGATACGGACTCCGAGGTCGAGGCCTCCGACGCCAGCGCAGATGCTGAGGGTACGTAGAGCCATGTCATGCCGCCCTCCCCTGGGGGTATGCGGGGACGATGGCGGGACGACGCGCGACAAACCGACCGATTCGCGATTGGAACGTGTTGCGAACATCGTCCGGGGATATTCCGGGAATTGTCATTCCACATTGCTCCGTTCGTATCCGGATTGTTCCGGTCGGAGGCAACGGAATGGCTGCTTCAGCCAAGGAAAATGGTCGGGGAGACAGGATTCGAACCTGCGACATCCTGCTCCCAAAGCAGTCATTCCACCACCTTCGGGGTGCTAGTATTTGTGCCATTTTCTGGCGTTTTCGTCAATGATGATCCGTGACCATTCCGTGATTCCGTCGCAGACATCATCGAGCGCAAATCGTCCATCCCGACGTGCGCATATCGGCTGGTCGTGCGGATATCCGTATGGCCCAGGAGGCGGCTTGCAGCCTTCAGGTTGCCAGTCTGGCGGACAAGCCTTGTCGCGCTGGTGTGACGCAGGTCATGGAAACGGAAGTCGGTGATCCCCGCGTCCGCGAGAGCCTTGTACCACTTGCGGTTCCAGCCCTCTTCGGAAAACGGATAGCGCTCGCCTTTCAGCCGGCGCGGCCGATCCTTGCGGGCGGGGGATGGTCGCTCGCACACGTAGGTGAAGACGAAGTCGCAGCCGTCCAGCTTGGGCTGCTCAAGGATAAGCTGCACCATCGCCGGCGACAGAGGGAAGCTATGCGGTGCGCCGCCCTTGTTGATGATTGTCGCTTCTCCGGCCTGCCAGTTGATCTTGCTCCACCGCAGCCCGACGATCGCGGATTTCCGCTGACCGGATAGGATCGCGAACTCGACGACCGGCTTCAGATCGTCGGGGAGCGCGCCGAACAGGGCTTGCTGCTCATCGGCCTTCAACTCGCGCACGCGCTCCTTCGGCTCTTCCAGGCGGAGCGCGCCCCACTTGATGGCGCCGGTCGCGTACGTCTCTTCGACGTGCTTCCAGACCCTCCGGGCAAGCTGCCATTCGCGGTTGATGCTCGCGTTCGACACACCCTGACCGCGGCGCTTGGCAATGAAGGCGCGGAACTCGGGAACGCCGATGGCACTCAACATGCGGTTCTTGCCGATGATCTCGCACAGGTTTGCGAGCTGGTAGCTGGTCGTGCCGCTGTTCGCCTCGTGCTGCCCCTTGTCGGTCCAGTATGCGAGGCAGGCGGCATCCAACGTGATTTCGGGTTTTCCCCCGCCTAGGAGGATTTCGCGGCGGAGGTTGTCGATGTAGGTCTGCGCGTCGCGCTTTGTTTTGCAGCCCGTAGATCCATGAAACCGCTGCCCTTTGATCTGGAAATCATACTGGAAGTACGGCGACCTCTTGTCGGCGATTGGCTTTGGCATGGGGCATCTTTCCGGCGACGTGCCGCGAGGAATTGGTCGCAGTCTTCGGGCGTGTAGGCGAACTTGCGATCGGTCAGGGCGATGTAGGAGATTTCGCCACGCTGGCGCAGTTTGCGCAAGGTCCGCTCGCACATGCCCAGCCTGGCGGCGGCCTGTTCTGCGGTGAGAAGGGTTTGCGTCACCTCGCCTCCTCCTTCTTCCTCAGGATAGCGGATTCTACCGCTGGTCCGGTGCCGACAGCTTGGATGCGGTGGGTGGGACTGACGACCAGCCGGGTCATGCCGGGGTAGTCTCCGTTGGCTGGCGTGTTGTGCCACGCCCCCTGCGTCGGCTGCACCATCTCACTGTTCGACATGGGCGGTTCCTTGGTGGGCGCGGAGGGCGGCTGCGGTGAGGGCTAGGGCGGGGGTTGCGGCTTCGGCAATGTAATCTGCGTTCATGAGACAGCCGCGATCCGGCTTGCGTCCAATCTCGCAGCTGCCGTCGCTATAAAGCGTCCAATCCCACCCCTCAGGCACCAGCGTCATGGCAGCGTCGAGCGAGGCGGTGTAGGCCGGGACGTACTCGTCAGCAGGGCGATAGACGCCATATCCTGTCGGCTCATCACGGATGGCCAGCATATCGATCACGTCGCTGTCGGAGTAAGGTGTGCCGGAAAGCGCCAAACTGATCCGCACGTCCAACTCCCTATCCGGCTCCTCCCCCGCCTCCACGCGCGAGGCCAGCTCCATCAGATCAGTCATGGGAATTTCCTTGGATGAAGTTGCGGACGGCGAGGCCGAATTCGGTGATGTTAATGCGATGGCCGAAAACGCGCTGCTGACGGTCCAGCAACCCGAGCTCGACCAGCTTTTCACCGGGTTTGTAGCCCGCGACAAACCGATAGCTCGCCTCGTTTTCGATTAAGAACCGCCGCTGCGCCTTGCTCAAGCGCCCCGCGATCTCGGCTACCTGCTGGGGGTCTGGCGGGGTCATGCGGCGTCATCCTCGAACTGCTCGACGCCCCACAGCAGCTTGTGCAGGTGCCGCTGCATGTACTCGGGCGCGGGCTGTTCCGACCACGTAGCGCCCCATTTCTTGTCAGGCCTGAAGTGGCCACAGACACCCTGCTCCTGCCCCTCGCTCAGCCAATTGTGATCGAACGCCAGCAGCAGCTTGTTGAATACGGCGGCAAGCCAAGGGTAAGGCGGCGACCAAGCAGTCTGAAACTGCGCCACCAGAACGTCATTGGTCCGCGCGACAGGCACCTGATCATAGGCGTTCCACTTGGTGCCCCAATTTTCCCTGTTCCAATCGAGCGAGGTGCGGCCGAACGCCTTTTCGTGAGCGCTGCTAACGCTGTACTGCCACATATTCAGTGGCGCGGGGACGAGCACCTCGAAGTCGATTTTGCCGCCCTGATTACAGATGGCTGCTCGGATGCGCTGCTCATCCGCATCGGTGATGCCTCGGAAGATCAGCTCGTTTACGACATGGTTTGGCATCAGCCCTCCCCCTCGGTCGCTGCATGGCCGGTAGCTGGGCACCAGCTTTCATGGAAATGGCCGATGTCGCTCTGATCGCCGATGCCGCATGGACAATCGTCGTCCGCCTCCCCCGTAGCCGGGATGGTCGGGGCGGCTGTGAGGGCGGGTTCTTCGACCAGTGCCGCCAAAGCCTTCTCCCAATCACCCCAATCGCAGTCAGCGGCCAGCCAGTCCTCTATGACCGCCTTCAACTCGGCGGCCGTCTTGGGCTTGCGCACCATCGCGGGGTCAGTCGCGGGCGGGAGGGAGGCGAGGGCTTCCTCTGCGGCGGCACGAACGCGCTGATTATGCTTCCGTCCGACCGACATGGAACGGCCGTCAGTGTATTGCAGCACCTCGGGGCCATGCTCGACTTCTGGGACCCCATCGTGGCCAATTGTCAGCACGTCGATGAACGCGTGAGGGCGAGCGGCGATGAATTCGCGGAGCCGGTGTGCAACCTCCCGGTGCGGCCATGACCCTTTACGCTCCGGCACCTTGCCTGGTTCGCGAACGATCAGCCAGAACCGGCCCTCCCGCTCCCCCGCCCCGCTCGCTGCTTCGGCGGTGGCGAGACGGCGGATTTCCTGCGCGATGGCGTTGCATTCGATGGCAGCGCCTTCAAGCTGGTCAGCCATACCGTTGTCGCCGCGAACACGTGCCGACTTACGAGCCTTTGCGGCGGATGCTTTGTTCTCGTCCCGCCAGCGTTCTGCGATAGCGGCGCACTCTGCGAGCGCAGTTGCCCGCGCCTCTGCGGCATCGGTGGTCGTGTTGGTCATGCTGCGATGCTCCTGACATGCAGCGGAAGTTCTTCGCGGGGGCAGTCTTCGTAAAGCTGGCCGATGCATGGCCCGCAGTAACCGCGCTGACCCGCATTCAAACGGCGATCACGGTTGCGAAAAGCTACGCAGGGCCAGCAGGTCTTGTAGCTTGCAGGCTGATGGTCCCACACTCCGCTGATGTATTTATAATGATCACCTTGAGCGATTGTCTGGCCGCACTCGCAACAGCGATGTGCTTTGGCGGCACGACGGTCCTGCTCGCGATACGCCGACGGCGCGTTGTCGTCACAGCCGCACATCATGCGTCTCCATTGGTCGGGGCGAGGGCGCGGATGGCTTCGGCGATGTGCTCGCAGGAAAGATTGTAGGCGTAATCTGTCGGGTTTTGGGTCGCGTCAGCATCAACCCGCTCTCCCTCCGCCACCTTCGCACACCGCTCGATCGTCTCCGCCTCCAGCGCCGACCGCAGATCAGCCGGTGCGCGGGTGGTGCCTGGGGGTGCGGGCTTGTGGCACCAGACAGTCGGATCAACCGGGCCAACAAAGCCGTCATATCCGGCCCAGTAGAAGCCTTCTGGATACTGGAAGCGGCGCTCACCAACAGCGTTCTTGCCGTTCTCGGTGGTATATGGGCCGGGGCTGAGCCACTTGGTCGGATAGACCCTGTCTGCCCTACCCTGCGTGCCACCAGCACTCAGGAACTCGGTCCCATCCCTCGGAGCCGTCTCAATCGGCTGCCACCCGGTCTGCTCTGCTGGTGCGCGGGTGTTCCAGGCGGCGGCATTGGCTTCCGTCGTCGTGTGGGTGTCGTTAGGCCCAACAGCACCGCAAGCATTGCACTCGATCCAGCAGAGATCGGCACTGTGCCATTCATACCGCGCCTCACCCCCACAGAACGGACACGGCAGCAGCTTCTCACTCACCATGTCGGGTCTCCTGACGGGCGAATATCCTGCCCTGATAAGGCCGCATGTCGCCATTCGATGGCCGGGCGTTTGACAGCGCAGGGCCATCGCGGCGGCTGCACCGGGAACACCTGATCAACTCGTCTTTCGGCTCCATGCGAACGAAATCGTAGGTATTGGCCCACGTCGCGTTGCGCTCGTTCATGAAGACGATCCGCCCGCACCGATCGCAGCCGCAGTCGTGATGCTTACGGCCGCTCACTTCGTCTCTCCCTGACGGGCGGAGGTGGCGGCTGCGCGAAGGGCGGCGACTACCTCTTCTTGCTGGCGATTGGGGGCATCGTTGAAGCCGACTATTGTGCGGCCCAAGCTCAAGCCCAGAATGCCGACAGCACGATCAAAGAGCGGGGTCATAAGCCCGCCGGCGATGGATGCGATCGCACCAACGGTGCACCAGCAAACCGCATCATCCGCCGTGGTCTGTGTTGCGCTCCCATCAGCGCGCCTCGCGTAGGCGTCTTTCGTCCACGCGTTGTGTTGCTCCAACCGCGTTGCCGCAGCATCCAGCACATCGGCCACAGTCTGAGGGGCTGTCATGCGCTTTTCTCCAGGAAAATGTTGCGCCCAAAAGGTGTCCGATCGCGATGCCCAGTCCGGCTATCGGTAATCGATCCGTCAGGATGAAAAGTGATCGACCGAGAGGCAGCAACCTCCGTCACCGGAGGATTGGCGCCCTGCGTCCAGCCGGTACCTTCCATAGCGGCATTCCATTCGGCATCTGTCGGCTTCGGACGGGTGTCATGATACCAAGGCTTATGCACCTTGCAGACCCGGCCGGGCAGCAGGATGGTCGGCTGGCGCTTGGGCTGCTCGCTGATGCACTTGGGGCACTTCACACCAAAGCGCTGACGCTCTAGCTGCCGAAGCTCCTTGAGGTCACGGAACATGTCGATCGTGTCGCTCATGCGCCTATCCCCCGATAGAGAGAGGCGGCACAGACCAGAAACAGGGCGATCAGGGCGGCCGTCTTGCGGCGCCGGCCGTAGACCGCAGCCTGGTAAGCGTTGGTGTAGGAGGGGAAAAGCGGCTTGCGGGCGAACCGATAGGCCATTTCGTCCTGCATGGACGTGACCGAGCCGTGCTTGATGTTGCCAATCATGCGGCAGTCCTTTCTGCGGGATCTGACCAGCGGACGCCGTGGCGCGCGCCGTATGCGTAAAGAAGCTCGACCAGGGCGGAGAACTGATCGACGGTGAGCGTCGAGGATCGCAGCCCGATCGGGAACATGCCCTGCCCCTCCAGCGCCGGCAGGAACCGCATCTCGGCCCCGAGCGCGTGAAGGAAGCGCAGCTTGATGTCGTCGGCGCTGTAGGTCGCCAGTTCCTCGACCTGATGTTGCAGGTCGGTGAGCATCGGCCACAGCTTGCGGTTCTGCGCATCGCGCCGCGTCTCAGCCGCTACCTTCACGACGTAGCCGTCAGGCGCTTGCTCAATGACGCGGTGAGCAAAGTCTCGCTGCGACGGGCCGCGCAGGGTGATCGTCGGGAACTTACCCACGCTCAGCCTCCTGTGACTGTGCCCAGAGGCGGGCAGCTACGGCCAGTAGGTCGACGCCGTACGTCACCGCGAAACCGGCATGGCCCAGCGCCTCGACGCTTTCCTTCGGGCCGAACTGGATCATGTGATGCCGAGGGCAGAGCGGCACGACACGCTCGTGGGTGCGAGCCAGTCGCTGGTAGCCGTCGCTGGTGACGTGGTGGACGGTGCTTTCACAACCGCAGATTAGGCAGCCCATGCCCGCCACCCTATGAAGGTGGCGGCGCTCAGCGGCGAGCGGGGCCTTGCGCGGCTTCACCTTCATGGGTGAGCGGCGCAAGAGGGCGGTGCTACGAGCGAGCATTGCCGGCCTCCCAGTCTTGACGGATGAGTCGATTAAGCTGCCCACGAGTGATCCCGGCGCGAGCCGCAGCTGCATCCTTGTCGATGCCGCATTGCAGAGCGGTCAGGACGATTGCACGACGCTGGACGGAGCGCTTGATCTGAACCTGTGTGCCGATGTGGGTTTGCGCCGGGAAGGACATCAGAACGCCTCCTTCTTCGTCTCGACAGCCACGCCGTCGATCTGCCGCAGCTTGAAGTTGCGGCGGACGTACTCTTCAATGAAGACCGTCACGGCGTCGCGATCGTTGCGGGCGATCCAGTTGAGCGCGGCGCGGTGATCGGTGATCTCGTAGACCTGCACCGTCCGCATACCCTTGACGGTATCCTTGGACGCCCGAGCAGCCTGCTTGGCGGCTTCATCGGCGGCCTTGAGCAGATCATCGGCGCGGCGCTGCTCTTCCAGGCTTGCCGCGTTGGCTGCCAGATGTGCCTGCCGTGCTTCCTCTGCCTTCGCACGCGCCTCGGTTTCGGCCGCCTGACGCTTGGCTTCCTTCTCAGCCGCCAGTTTCGCCTTGTACGGCGCCTGCGCCGCAACCAGGCACTTCACCTGTCGGTCGAGGTCGTCCTGGGTGGGCTTCCAGCGGGCAACCTCAGCCTTCCAAATCTCGTGCAGAGGCTTGGTGCAGTCGTCCCGAGCGGTGTCGACGGCTTTGCGAGCAGCCTTGAGTTCCTTGAGCAGCTTGTCCGTGGCGGTGAGCTGGCCATCGTTCTCGACGGTTGCGCCGTCCAGCCAATTCGCCACCTCTTCCAGGGTGTCGTTGAACAGGGCTAGCGCCGTGTCGATCGGGTCGGGCGGGCTGTTGCCGCCGATGACGGCGCGCGAGTTCATGTCGTTCATTGCCGGTGTTTCCTCATGCCAGACCGGCCGCTCATCTTTTCCCGGCAAACAGACGCGGCCCACGCCTTGAAGCCCGGTGCATTCTGGTTCTCTTTGCGGGTGCCCCACCTCAGATTGTCTGGGCGGTTATCCAACCCGTCCTCGTTGAGGTGCAGCACGACATGCCGCGGCGACGGCGCGCAGCCGTGGAAAGCTTCGCAAACTGCGCGATGAATTTTGATATTGCCCCACTCGCGGGTCGTGATGCCGCGATACTGGCAGGTCGCATGACGGGTGGCGGTGCGGATCGACCCAACGATGGGACGTGGGTAGGTAGAGCGCATACCCCCGTGAGGCATCCTGTACGTGCGCTTTGGCATCAGCACTCGACCAAGGCTGCTCGCCATCAGGCCCGGATAGGATGGCACCGCCTTCCAGATTTCTGCCCCATCACGCATAGGGGATCTCATCATAAGTCTGCGCGTCAGACTGCGCACCGCCAGCGGGAGCAGCTTCACGCGCGGGCTGCTTGGCGATCCAGGCCATCGCGTTCTTGAACTGCCCGGCGGGCATCTTTGCGATGGCGTCGATCTTGCCGACTTCGCAGATGGTACGAGCGTCGATCCCCTTTGCCGTGGCGAGGGTCATCAGCTGCTGGCGCTGGTCGTCCGTAATCAGTGCGGGCGTCTGCGGGTCATGACGCGGTGCAGGTGCTTCCTGCTCTTCGTCGGCATGAAGGTCGCCCTTGTGCCAAAGGTCCAGCGCCGCACCGAAGCGCATGGCGGCGTTGCGGAGCGCGTCGCCGATCAGTTCCTTCACCGCGTCACCACCGGACTTGCCGTCAGCAGAGCCGTAACCCATGCGGGTCACGCCACAGACCGTTAGCTTGATCCACAGGCCGCCATTCTGGTCGCGTGCCGGAAGCCCGCGATCATCGAAAGACACCGGCTCCCACGACCAAGACGGGTCTGCATCCAGCAGCCGATCGGTCAGGGCGGCATGACCCACATAGTCAAGGTGGATGGCAGGAAGGCCATGATAGCCCCCGCACTCCGCGCACTTTCCCTTGGGCGAGTCCTTCTTGTAAGGCTTGGGAAGCTTGCTGATCTGGTGAGCCGGGAACGGTGCTCGCAGCAGCGCCAGTCCGGTCGCAGGCTCGATTTTCGTGACGGCGTTCATGCGACCACCCGATAGCCATCGCGCAGCGTCTGCACGGTCAGGTCCAAGAGGCTCACGGAGCCGTCAGTGAAGTAGCGGTCGTACGGATCGATCGGGGTTACCCAGCCCGTTTCGACGACGCGCTGCTCTTCGCGGATGTCGTCTTCAATCTCGTCGCAGCCACGGGAAACGCGGTCGCTGCCATAGCTGCCGGAGTGCAGATCGTTGATGAAGCGCATCAGCTCGACCTGCTGGAGGCCGGGCATCGCAGCGACGACGCGCTTGATGCTGTCCATGGTGGTCGGCTCGGCGATGATGGGCGTCAGCGCGTTCATGCTAGTGCCACCCGAATAGCGCCGGTCACTTCGCCGTAGGATTGCGTCACGGGGAATGTCTGCTCTTCGCCGTCGCCGGTGCAGACCCACGTACCATCAATGGTGTGCGCCTCCGGGCCGCCATTCATCGGCCGGCCGGCGTCGTCCGACTTGCGCACGCGTCGCGGATTGACCGAACGGATGAGGCTTGCGTTGACGAATATCGGGACAGCGTCATAGCCATGCGCCGCAGGCATGGTCAGAGCGATGAACAGGCCGCTCATGCTGCCACCTGCTCAAGGTCAGAGATGTCGACTTTAACAGTCAGCGCGATGGCATCAGCGCGAGCTGCAGTCAGAGCATCAGCGAGTGTATCGCCCTGCCCGATCACGCAACGGAAATCGTCACCGATGCGATAGGTGACGGTGAAAAAGCCGGTAGGATCGCCGGCCTCGCGAAGCTGATAGCTGATCGTCGGGTTCGCACCGATGGCGAGTACCGTCGCTTCCAGCTTATTGAGATTGGGGGTGTGAAGCACTGGGTGTCTCCATGACGCGGTGTGCGTCGGTGGAGACAGAGATACGATCATCGTATGTCTAGGTCAATACGATTTTCAGAGAGCGATACGAAAAAAATCTCTAGGGCTTTGACACCCATCTGGTTCATGACAAAGCTTATAGAGAACGGAACGAGAACGCGCTATGGCACGGAGTATGGTGGAGAGGATCGCCTTGCAGTCGCCGGAGTGTCCTACGGGATGCGCGCCCTGCTATCTGGACTGCGCGCTATGCCGATTCGCTATTGCAGCGACAGATCGCGAAATCGAACGGCTGCTGCGCGAGCGGCCACCTCTAGCGCATCATCGCTGGCCCGAGTGGCACCAGGCTTACGAAGAAGCTCAAGCCCATAAGCGAGAACTTCTGACAAGGCTTGTGCAGATCGCTCCGGCGCGCCCGACCTTGGCACCAGCGGCAGCAAGGCCGCCATTAGAGGCGCGAGCAGGTCTGCACTGACCGGCTGCGACTCGGCAGCCACGGCGGCACCCGCTACGGGCTCGACCTTAAACGCGGACGCGAGAACAGCGCCCTCATCCCAGCCGAGCTTGCGCAGCTTGCCGTTCTTGCCTGGCGTGTAAAGCGTCGCCGCATTCGGCTGCGCTATGCCAAGCGCTTCCGCGATTTGCTTCTGCGTCACGCCAGCTTGGCGCAGACGCTCCAGAAATTCGGCTGAGCTTTCCACGTCGCGGCAATGATCCTCGTCGCGCGGCCCGTCCACTATGAAGGTCGTATTAGGGCTTGCGCCACTAATACGATGATCGTATGTATTGGTCATGGCAACCGTACCCGACATCATTGAACAGCTCGGCGGTGCGACCGCGATCTCGTCACAGATCGATGTCCCCCTGACCACAGTGCATAGCTGGAAGCGCGTCGGTTACGTCCCGGCATGGCGTGTCCCCGCGCTGGTGAAGCTGGCGAAGAAGCTCAAGCAGCCGATCACGGCCGCGGACTTCCCGGCAGACCGTCCTGCTCGCCAATCCTCAAACTCGAAGGTGGCAGCGTAATGGCTCTGATGTGGCAAGCGTCGGAAGACGCTCAACTCCGCTCGCTGATCGCAGCAGGCAAGACCTACCAGCAGATTGCGAACGAAGTCGGCGCGACCCGCAACATGGTCGCCGGGCGTGTGCACCGTCTGGGGCTTCGTGGCCCTCGCTCGCGCCACGCCTGATCCGTGTCCTGGCATACCACTTTACGCCGCAGCGCCGTCGCTCAGCATGATGCTGCGCGCGCCCCGGCCGACCAGTTTCTCCCTGTCGTCACCTCCCGTGATGGCCGGCACCTCAGCGGCGGGCAGTTCAACCCCCTGCCCGCCGCTCTCTTTCTCCCAACGCTCGACCAGCGCGTCTTCGCAGAAGGCGACCAGCAGGGCGCGAGCGTAGCGGATGCGCTGCTCGCGCGGCGCGTCTGCAATTCGGGGGTGATCAACAACAACCATTGTGAGGTAAATACGATATGACCTCGCCGCAAATCCACGGCACCCGGCGCACGTTCGCCGTGTCTAAGGCCCTCGACGTGATTGCCGACACTCTGGCCACCATCCGCAAAGAGGATGGCCTGACCTGGGTCGATACCGGCAACGCAATCGGTAAGAGCGATGACCGGGCCCGTGACTATGCCAATGGCATCAGCGAGATGCCGATCGGCGCCTTTCTGCTGGCTTGCAAGGAATGGAACGGACGTTTCGCCAACCCGGTGTTCGCGTTGCTCCAGATGCATCTGGAAGACCAATCGGACATCCGCACCAGCGATCGTGATAAGCTGTGCCGCATCACCAAACTGGCGCACCTGCTGACGGTTGCGCTGACCGACGACGTTTCGCCCGGTCGGGTTGATGACGATGAGCTGCGCAGCATTGACGCTGATGATCTGGTCGCTGCTGAGAGCGCGATCCGCGATCTGCGCGTGCGCCGCGAGCGCCTGACCGGCGCTCGGCTGGAGGCGGTGGCATGACAGTCTTCGTCTCTCGCGAGCGCCCCGCCGACTATGCCGAAGTGGCGGCTCGTCTCACGGCGCGTGAACTGCGCACTCATTACAAGGCGAGCTCGACAACGATCGCCATTTGGAATGCACAAGTTGGTCGGGTTCCGAAGCCTCGATACATCTACCAGCCACGATCACTTCCCGCCGATTTTGCGCAGTATGCGGATCTAAAATCATACGAGCTGTGCGAGCGTTATTCGGCTCATCCGTCCGTGATCCGTCGTTGGCGGGCCGAAATCGGATATGTGGCTAAGCCAAAAGCCGAAGATAAGCCCGCGCAAAAACCCGCGCCGGTAGCACCCGCCTATGCCAGCAATCGCTTCGCTGGTGTCGGTGCGCCCACGCCGTTCCACCGGGATATGTCGCAAGCTGGGCAAGCGGCTGACTACTTGCGCCAGTTCGGAGCAGTCTGGCGCTGCACCGAAACCGGCCGTCCTGACCATAAGGGTAAGTTCTGGCGCCGCGGTCATGCGGTGCTGAGCGACGCCGAGATCATTGAGCGCGCCGATTGGATGCGTAACCGGAGGGAGGCGGCATGACCGCCGGCGCGCCTGAGCTGCAAGCCCGACTGGACGGGCAGATGGCCGCTCTCAACGGCAAGTCCGTCACGACGAACCCGCACCCGCTCGGCACGGTAACGTCGCGAGCCTGGGCGCGCGGTCATCGACAGATCGTGGAGAACCGCCCGTGACGCTCGCCGATCGCTTCCGCGCCTTCATTGCGCCCCAGCCCAAGCGCCGCACGCGCGCTGAGGCTCAAGCCCTTCTCGCTCGCATCGTCGAGACGAACCGCAACGCCCCGGCCACGGTCAGCTTTCGCAAGCACCGTGCAGCCGCCCTCAAGCACACACGAGGCTGATCATGACCGATACCGTAGCCGCTGATGAACTGCGCACGCTGATCGAGCGCGTCGAGCGCTTGGAGGAAGAGCGCAAGGGTATCGCCGACGACATCAAGGATGTGCTGACGGAAGCGAAGGGACGCGGGTACGACCCCAAGGCCCTGCGCAAGATCCTCTCCATCCGCAAGAAGCGCAAGGAGGAGTACGAGGAAGAGGAAGCCATCCTCCGCACGTACATGGTCGCGCTCGGGATGCAGCCGGACTTCGGCTTCTGATCGTGGCGGACATCGTCCTTCCTTGGCCACCATCCAGCCTGTCGGGCCATGCCAAGGGGCATTGGCGCAGTAAGGCGGCGGTGACGGCAAAGCACCGCGAATGGGCGCGCAACGCGGCTCTGTCAGCAGGTGCATCGGAATTCCGAGGGACGGGCGACATCCGCGTGATCGCCACCTTCTATCCGCCGTCGCGCCGCGGTGATCGCGTGAACTTCCCCAATCGGATGAAGCCGTATTGGGACGGGATCGCCGACGCGCTCAAGGTCAATGATAGCCGCTTCCTGCCCAGCTTCGTCTTTGGCGAGCCGGTCAAGGGTGGCCAGGTCGTGGTGTCCATCCTGTGAGCATCATCGCTACTGCCGTGAAGCACCTGCTTGCCGCTGGCGTGACCGGTGACGCGCTGGTCGCTGCCATCGCTGAGATGGAGGCTGCCAAGCCCGCAAAGGTCGATGAAGCGGCCGAGCGTCGCCGTGCGTATGACCGCGATCGCAAGCGCAATGGCCCTAAGAAAAGCCGCAAATCCTCCACCGGAATTCCGGTGGAATCCGCGGAATCCGCAGATGGGGTTTCCCCCAATGATATATATTCTAACCCCCTTCCCCTCCCCTCTGAGATTTCTAACGAAATCTCCCTCCCCGATTTTGAAGACGAAACATCGGGAACAGCAAACCTCCAGCCTGAACACGTCGTCGAGGCGTGGAACGACATGGCGGGTCGCTACAGCCTGCCGAAAGCCAAGCTGACGCCTGAGCGGCGTCGCAAACTCCAAGCTCGGCTCAAGCAACACGCTGTCGGTGATTGGACGGAGGCGATCGACGCCATCGAGCGAAACCCGTGGATGCACGGCGACAACGACCGCGGCTGGCGCGTCGACTTCGACTTCCTGCTCCAGCCGAAAAGCTTCACCAAATTGATCGAGGGCAGCTATGACCGTTCCAACCAAGCCCACTAATCCGCTGATGCTCCGCAAGGATCTGGCTCGCTACGGTGCAACGCTAGGCTCGGACGCCGCCCGGCAGGAGCTGCAGGACCACTGCGACCGGCTAAATGCGATGAACGGCGGCCGGGACAACTGGCATGTCATCGGCGAGGCCCCGAACCGCACCATCACCAAAGGTCGTGGGTGATGCAATGCCCGAGAACCGTGGCCGCCCGCCGCCCCTGGAAAGCGTCGATATCCAGTTCCGAGGAGGCTGGATCGCCCGAGGTGTCGACCCCTGCAAATACCGGTGGGCAGACGACCACCGTTTTCCCGCAAATTCCGCTGGCGACATCGTCTCATGGCAGCCGGCAAAGTCCTGATGGAGCAACCGATATGACCGACATCGAATGGGGCCCCGCCATCGCCGTGGATGGCAAGCGGCCGGGGTGGCTTGCTGACGATGACAAGGCTGTTTGCGGCTGTCACGGCCATGAAATTCGCCCGTCAACGACGCTATGGTTCTCAGTTGAAAGCCTGCGCCTTCCCGCCGACCACCCGCATTACCGCCAGCCCACCCCCCAGGCAGACACCAAGCCTGATGTGACGACGCGGATGGAGGCGCTGGTGCGCGGGCTCGCAGAAGGCCATCGCGGCTCGTGGACGTGGGCCGCTGAGAAGATTGACGAAGCCCGCGCCATCGTCGCCCTGCTGCCCGAGCCGGTGGACCCTGACCTGATTGAGGCGCGGGAGATCGTGGCGAAGTGCTGCAAATGGTTCAGCAACGCGGCAGACCAGCGCCTGATGGTGCCCAGCATTTTGGATGGATCATGGGACGAGGCAAAGGCGGGTCTAGTCCAAGCCACGCTCGCCGCCATCAAGCGCGGCCGTGAACTCGCCCTTGCCGGGGAGACGGGGAAGTGAGGGCGAGTTGGACATATGCATTTGGCGCTATCAAACGACTAGGGAAGGATAATTGAGCGATGGGCTATCAAGAGGCTTTGGAAGCTGCCGGCGCTGAGGTGATGGCATTCGAGTCGTTTGGTTCATATCAAGGGGATTGGCTGGCTAAGGTAAAGTACGACGGCGAGGTGTTCTTCATCCGTGATTACTACGGCTCTTGTTCTGGATGCGACGCATTCGAGGCTGAGATTGGTTGGGAGCCGTATGATGAAACTAGCGCCGAGTATGCCGAATATATGGAGAAGGTTAAGGCTTTTGGGATGCGCTATCTTGAGCCGCAGGAGCGACTTTCATACGATCAGGCGCTTACCATTGTGTCCGAGAATGTGTTTTGGGACAGCGACGCCGAGGAGATGGTGAACTGGGTGAAAGGTCATGCCGAATGACCCACCCCCAGACACAGGATGACGAGGCGAAACCGGGCGTCGTTGTTTCGAACGAAGGCATGACGTTTGCGGACGTGGCCGAGCATTATCAGGAGAATGGCGGGCTGGTGAAGCTAGGTGTCGCGCCTGATGGCGACGAGGCGCTGGTCGAGGTGATGGCGCGGGCGATTGTGCATGCTGACACGACATTTTGGGCCGAGTCAGAGATGCTTTATTCTCGACACCTCGCCCGTGCCGCCCTCACCGCTCTCCGCAATCATGAAGGGAGGAAGGGATGAACGCGATTGTGACGATAGAGGCGGCATCCCCGCCGGCCGAGTTCAACGACTGGCTGTCGACCGGCAAGGATCTGCTGCACGAACGGACCGCACTCGACTGGAAGCTCGCCGATTGGATCGCGACGGGCAAGGAACAGTTTGGGCACCAGGCGGAATTCGACTTCTTGGCTGACGAGCTGGGCATCGCTCCCAAGGCGCTCAAGACCGCGGCGAAGGTGGCGACCGCATTCCCGCCCCACATGCGCGACGCCAGCTTGACCTATGAGCACCATGAGGCAGTGGCGAACCTGCCGACGTCTGACGCGCTCGCAGTGCTCAAAGCAGCCCGCGACGGCCATCTCGATGACCGCGAGACGCGGATTCAGGCCGTGAAGCGCCGGACCGAGATCGAGCAGCCGTCTTTCGTGGATGATGACTGGGAGCATCACATGCTGATGGCGATCACTCGCGCATGGAACCGCGCCCTGCCCGAGGTGCGCGCCGAATTTCTTGAACTGGCTGCTGAGGCCGAATTGAAGGTGATCGACGCATGAGCATTTCATACCGCCCGCCTTCGACCAAGGCGATCCCGCCCTGCCCGCCCGAGTTCGCCGAGCAGTTCGCCAAGGGCGGCTGGGAGCTGATTGAGCGCATCTATGGTGGACGCACGGACCTTCACCTCAAGTGGCTGGCCATGTCCGGCGCCCAGTGCCGGATGCCTAAGCGGCGTCGGGTGACGGGGGGAAGTATCGTGGCGGCCCATGATAGCGTGAGCGTGTCATGACGGAGCCAACGGCTAAAGTAGGTGAAGACAGCCGTCGCGCCTCCAACCCTAATCGCGGATCTAAGCCAGGCGAGCGTAGAGGCGGCCGGGCGAAGGGCGTTCCGAACAAGCTGACGCGGAGCATCAAGGAAGCGATCGAGCAGGCGTTCGAACAGGTCGGTGGTCCGGACTACTTGGCCATCATGGCGAAGGAGCAGCCGGCCGCGTTCATGACGCTGCTTGGCAAGGTGCTGCCGACTCAGGTTCAACATAGCAACCCAGACGGGACGTTGCGTCAGCAGCCCACCGTTGTGCGCATCGTGGCAGCAGATGACCGAAGCGACGATACGCCTTCCACCTAAGCTGATCCCGGTATTCGCTCCGCCGCGTGGTTCGTTCCAGTATCGCAACCTTCACGGCGGCCGCGGATCAGGTAAGTCGTTCAACGCGGCGAAGATGGCGGCTGTCTGGGGTTATGCCGAGCCTCTTCGGATCCTGTGCACACGCGAATTCCAGGCCAGCATATCGGAGAGCTTCCATGCCGAGCTCAAGGCTGCCATCGCGTCCGAGCCTTGGCTTGAGGCGCATTACGATGTTGGCGTCGATTACCTCAAGGGCGCGAACGGCACGCAGTTCATCTTCCGAGGATTGCGGCGCAACGTCCAGTCGGTCAAGTCGCTTGCCAAGATCGACCTGACCATCGTCGAGGAAGCCGAGGATGTGCCGGAAACGTCGTACCTCGCGCTTGAGGCGACCGTGTTCCGGCAGCCAAAGTCTGAGATGTGGAACCTGTGGAACCCGCGGCTTGAGGGTAGCCCGGTCGACAATCGGTTCCGCAAGCACCCGCCGGGCAACGCCATCACGGCTGAGGTCAATCACTACGACAACCCGTTCTTCCCGGCCGGCCTCGACACGTTGCGCCGACGCGAGCAGGAACGCCTAGATCCAGCGACCTATCACCACGTCTGGGAGGGCGGATACCTCGTCAACAGCGATGCGCAGGTGTTGGCGGGCAAGTGGCGGGTCGCGGAGTTCGAGCCAGCAGAAAGTTGGGACGGCCCGTACCAGGGCGGCGACTTCGGCTATGCGCAGGATCCGACTGCGGCGGTCCGTTGCTATATCCATGGCGACACGCTCTACGTCAGCCATGAGGCTGGCGGTCGCGCGATCGAGCTGGACGGGATCGGCGCCAAGGTCAAAGACGCGATCCCCGGCTTCGACAATTACGTAAGCCGCTGGGATAGCGCTTCGCCTGGATCGATCAGCATCCTCACCCGGTCAGGCGTGCCGAGGGCGGAAGGCGCGCCGAAATGGCAGGGCTCGGTCGACGATGGCATTCGATACCTGCGCTCGTTCCGCGAGATCGTCATTCACCCACGGTGCAAGGCCACGATCAACGAGGCGCGCCTCTATAGCTACAAGGTAGATCGGCTGACCGGTGATGTGCTGCCGATCCTCGTCGATGCCAACAATCATTACATCGATGCACTCCGCTATGCCGTTTCGCCGATGATTAAGGGCAGCCGTTACAACCTCGACGCATTCTGACCTGGCTATTTAGGGTTGGCCCGGCGCAGGTGGCTATTTTAAACACCGCAAACCCGCAGAACGCCGTCGTGAAACGACCGGCTAATTCAGGTATACCCAAGTGAGCTAAGCGCCACTGACGGCGGTAATCCCCGCCACCCCATCACCATACCCCGGCATTATGGCCGGCTCCGCAATCCTCGACAGTCGCGGCGAACCCATGCTGGCGATGGACAGCGTGACCTCCGCCATCCAGTCCGCCGCCACGGTGCATCCCTTCCAGCAGCAGCACAGCGCGATGTCGTACCTGTTCGCGCCGCAGCTCGCCTTTGCCGCATACCTGGCGAGTGGCATGTTGCAGAAGGTGATTGAGATTCCGGCATCGGATCGCGTTCGCGAATGGCGCGACTGGCAAGCCGAGAAGCCGCAGATTGAAGCGATCGAGGCGGAGGAACGCCGGCTAGGGCTGGTGGCCAAGGTCAAGCAGGCTGAGGTACTGCGGGGCATCGGCGGTGGTGCGCTGATCTTGGCGGCGCCGGGTAGCCCCGACCAGCCGCTCGGTGACATCGGCAAGGGCCAGCTTCAGGCAGTCAACGTCGTGTCGCGCTGGCAGCTTACCGGCGAGGATTATGTCGAGGAGCTGACCGACCCAGCCTATGGCACGCCGCGCATGTGGCGGATCAGCAGCGACCGCAATTCTTCGCGCGTCCATCCCAGCCGCGTCATCTGCTTCCGTGGCGATCCCCTGCCCGCCGGCTATGGCGTGTCGGGCGATCAGCTATTCTGGGGCCAGTCGCGGCTTGTGCGGGTGTGGCGCGATGTTGAGCGGTCGGACAATGCGCAGGGCTGGTTTGCGGCGCTGGTCAAGAAGGCGAAGCTGCTGCGGATCGGTATTCCTGGCCTGACCGACTATACCGCTACCGCTGACGGGCAAGCCCGGCTTGATCGCCGTATGTCCGCGATTGCGCTCGGTGAGAGCGTGCTGAACGCCACGGTCTACGATGCTGGCACCAGCAAGGACGCGGGTGGCGAGAAGATCGACGACTATCAGGTGACCTGGGCTGGCATCCCCGCCATGATGGACGCCTTCGACCAGCGCGTCGCTGCGGTGGCCGACATTCCGTTCACTCGCCTGCTAGGCCGTTCACCCGCCGGCATGAATGCAACGGGTGAGTACGATGATCAGAACTGGAACAAGACCGTCGCAGCGGGCCAGTCATTGGAGCTACGCCCCTGTCTGGAGGCGTTGGACCGGTTCTTGCTGGCATCGGCAGGCGTTGAGGCGACCCGTAAAGATGTGAAGACTGGCAAGCCGGTTGCAGTGACGTGGCGGTTCGCGCCGCTGTCGAAGCCTTCCGAGAAACAGGAAGCCGAGACCTTCAAGGCCTTCATGGAAGCGATTGAGAAGACGCAGGGCACGGCCGCGATTCCCGATCGTGCGTTCGCGGAGGCATTTCAGAACTGGTTGGAGGAGCGCGAGTATCTGCCAGGCTTGGGTGCGGCGCTCGCGAAGATCCCACTTGCAGAGAGGTTCGGGCTAGCCCCGGATGCCGAGGGAGGCGACGATGACCCGTCAGCCAGTTCAACCGAAAGCGAGGTGATCCAGACATCTGCCGACGATCCGGCTGGTGATGGAAGCGCCGGCCGGCGTCGTGCTGCGAATGACAAGGTGACCGACGCAGGCGAGGTGTGATCCGTGCGCATCGACCTCAGCGAAGCAGAGAAAGCCGTTGCGTTGAAGCTGGCGGAGGCATGGAACCTGTTCATGACCTTGCCGGTCGAGCATGCCGACGATGTAGACGAGTTCCGGCGCGCGATACATGCGGCTCAAGCGAAGGTGTTGATGCGGCCGGGCAGGCGTCAGATCAATGAAAATTAATCTCCCCGCCCTCGCCCGCCGCGCGACAAACCCGCACCGCAAGAGCGTCACGCTCCGCGACATCATCCCGCCGGCCACGCTGGCGACGGACTTGTATCGGGCGACGTTCCTCAACGTCGTGACGATGTGGCAGCGCTACACTACCCGAATCCTGGCTGAGTACGAGCGCTCCCTATCGGCGCTGACGACGGACTCGCCGGCCGACGTGAACCGCGTGCTTGACGAGGCAAGCGGCGAGTTCAGCCGCCTGCTGCTGTTGCTCACCCCCGCCCTGCGATCGTGGGTTCTGAGAGTGGAGAAGTGGCAGCGCGGAAAGTTCATCGGCGCGGTGTTGTCCGCAAGCCGCGTGGACCTGTCGACGCTGATCGGACCAGAGGACGTAGCGCAAACGCTCGAGCAGGTGATCGAGTGGAACACCAACCTGATCCGTGATGTGAATGACCAGGCGCGCCAGAAGATAGCCAATGCTGTGTTCTCTGGGCTGACCGGCCGGCGCCCTGCGGCTGATGTGGCGAAGGACATTCGCGCGGCCACCGGCTTTGCGCGTGATCGATCCATGCGCATCGCCTCGCATCAGCTATCGTCGCTTACCAGCCAGCTCGCGGCGGAACGTCGGCGGGCTGCGGGGCTGACAGTATATCGCTACAGGCACAGCGCGAAGCTGCATCCCCGTCTAGACCATTTGGCCCGCAACGATAAGCTGTTCGCAGATACCGAAGCAGATGCCGGTAGGATCGTTGAAGGCGAAACTGTAAACCCGCCTATTCCGGCTGATGACCGAGCTGGCATAAGGCCAGGATGTGGATGCCGCGAACTCGCAATTCTCATTTTTGACTAGGGCGGCTTAGCAGATTCTGATAATGTTTTTCGGCTCGACAAGGTGCGTCAACACCGTGCCGAGCCTAACCACAACGTCCTACGGAGACGATCATGGCTGACCTTGGATTATGCGCTGTTGAAGGATGCGGCAAGCCTGCCCGCCGCAATCAATATAACGCTTGCTCGATGCACGAGGCCCGGATGCGCCGCGGCGGCTCGTTTGAGCGCCGCGTACCACTGCTGACATTCGACCAGCTTCTGTGCGGGCAAACGAGTTTCGGGATGTGGACTGTCCTTGCAGAAGGAGCGCCATACGAGCGCCCATATGACGGATCAGGTAAACATCCTGATGGGACGCAGCGGACAGCGGTATGCCGCTGTCAATGCGGCATTGAGCGGACTATAGCTATCCACTCGCTAAAAAGCGGTAGGACAAGCCATTGCGGCTGCCAAATGGCGGCAATTGTATCGGTCACGCGAGCCGAGCACGGTATGACAGGCACACCCGAATATCGGACGTGGGCGCACATGAAAGAGCGATGCTCCAATCCCAATCACAAGGATTGGCACCTCTATGGAGGTAGAGGCATCCGCGTTTGCGAGCGTTGGCGCCAGAGCTTTGCCGCCTTTGATGCTGATATGGGACCCCGGCCAGACGGAATGTCGATCGACCGTATAGACGTTAATGGTAACTATGAGCCGGGTAACTGCCGCTGGACAGATGAGTTTACGCAGGCGCAGAACAAGCGTTCGCGCGTTGGCATTCCTCGCAATCAAAGGACCGCCGCATGACCCCGCTAGAGCGTGCCGCACGGGCTGTCCGCGACGAGATCGCCATACCGCATGGCGACGGGACATTTGTCGTTGAAGGCGGCTTCCGAGAGGACCGGTTTTTTCTTGAGGTTGCCCGCGCCGTCATCGCTGCGATACGAGAGCCGAGTGAGGCGGTCCGAAAGGCGATGCGGCAGACAATTCCCGTGGATGGCTATGAATGGGAGTACAACGACCCGATCATCAGCGATGGCGTTGTGATTGATGACGAGCCCGGCGATTGCTGGCGTGCCATGATCGACGCGCTGCTGGAGGAAGGGTAATGAGAGAACACGGCTATGAAGTCGAATACGACGATGCCAGGGGATTCTACGTCACTCACAGTGCCCCAGTCCGAGAAGTGATAAACACGGCTATGGTCAGTCGCTTCTACGATACGCGCGACGAGGCCGTAGAAGAAATGAACAGGCTGATCGCGTTACGCAACTGACGGCGGTAATGCCCTCCGTCTAGCCCGCATAACCGGGCAGGGTGTTATTCTCGGATGCCCTAACGCTTGACGCCCCTCGCCCGCTGCAAGGCGGTGCTTTGGCGGTCCGTGCACGAGCGGCCCGCACCGGCGTTTATCAATACGCCGGCCGCGAGGTCGATCCTGACAACGCCCATGGGCTGCGCGACACGGCGCTGGTCAATGTGCTTCGCGACGAAGATGCGGTGTTCGACGAGCGTGCCGTCCGCAGCTTTATCGGCAAGCCGGTCACTGACGATCACCCCGCCGCTCCGGTCACCGCCGCTAACTGGCGTGATCATGCGCGCGGCACGATCATGGGTGCGGTCCGTGATGGCGATTATCTCGCGTTCGACCTGCTGCTGACCGACGCGGCTACCGTCTCCAAGGTGAACGGCGGCAAGCGTGAGCTATCCAACGGCTACGCTTGCGATGTCGAGGTCGGCGACTTCACCGCTCCCGACGGCACCAAGTGCCAGGCCCGCCAGAAACCCGGCTCGATCGTCGGCAACCACGTCGCTCTGGTGGATCGGGGCCGCGCTGGTTCCGAGTGCGCCATCTGCGACGCCCTTCCCTCCAACATCCTCGACAGCCTCACCAACCAGGAGAAGCCCGTGAAGACCATGCTGATCGACGGGCTGACCGTCGACATGGCGAACGCCGATACGGCTATCGCTACCGTACAGACGCTGATGGCAGCGCGAGATGATGCCAAGGCGCTGCTGACCGCAGCCGACGCCAAGGCGGTGACCGACGCCGCAACCATCGTCGCCAAGGATGCCGAGATCGCAGCGCTCAAGGCTGACAAGGCCGCGCTGGAGGCCGCCAAGCCGACCCCGGCGCAGCTTCGCGATACCGCTAAGGCGTTCGCGATCGTCGTCGCCAAGGGCAAGGCCACTGGCATCGCCGTCACCGACGCCATGGGCGAGGACGAAATCAAGAAGGCGGTCGTCGACAAGGCGATGCCGGGCAACACCTATGTCGGCGATCACATCGGCATCGCGTTCGAGGCGCTGACCAAGGATGCGAAGATCGACGACAACGCGGTCCAGCCGCTGGGCTCGCCGCTGACCGTCGATGCCAGCAAGGAAGCGAACGACGCGCGTAACGCGATGATCGCCGACATGCTCAAGCCCTCCACTGTCGCCGCGTAAGGAACCCAGACGATGGCAACCTACCAGACCGATTACGGCGTTCTGCCGGCGAAGGGGCTCAAGGGCCAGATCGCCAACGAAGAGAAGCACAACCAGATCAGCCGCACCGTCCAGGGCGCTGCTGGCGTCAAGTTCGGCGCGCCGGTGCAGCGCGGCACCTCTGACCATACCGTCGCGCCGTTCGCAGCCGGCGGCAAGTTCATGGGCCTCGCGGTGCTGACCTATGCCGTCCCGCCTGTCGCAGTCGGCTCGACGCTGGTCGATGGCTATCCGCAGGACTTCACCGGCGCCTTCATGACCGATGGTCAGATGTTCGTCGAGGCGGGCGGCGCGGTCGCTCCCGGCGATGCCGTCTACTACAACCCGACGACTGATCAGTACGTCAACGCGACCGGCACTGGCATTCTCGGCCCGATCCCGACCGCCTTCTTCGACACCACCGCGACCGCAGCCGGCCAGATGGTCGAAGTGTCGCTCAAGCACCGGAGCGCATGAGCATGACCCAGCCTTTCACTGACGCTCAGGCAGCGTTCCCGTTCGTCATTGCGCAGGGTCGCAATATCGAGACGACGATCTACAAGAAGCGCTATCCGACCTTCAACTACGCGGACATCGTTCCGATCGTCACCGAGGGGCAGCCCTGGGCTATCGGCACGACGTTCTTCACGGTCGACACGGTCGGCGAGGCCAAGATCCTGTCCGGCGCCGGCACTGACGTTCCGTTCGTGTCGTCCAAGCGCGATCAGGCGTCGTCCGACTTCTGGATGATCGGTGCTGGCTGGCGCTGGACGCTGGAGGAGATCAACCAGGCGGCCCTCTACGGCATCGACCTGTCGGCGACGGACGCCACGTCCGCGTCGGATGCGGTGGAGCGCCGGCTGTACTTCACCTTTATGCGCGGGCAGACCGAAAAGCGCGTGACCGGCTTCGTCAATTCGCCGCTGGTGCAGAAGTTCACCGCCACCCAGACGGCGCAGGCTGCGACCCCCGCTCAGGCGGCGGCCATGGTCAACGATCTGCTGTCGACCGTCCGTACCAACAGCAATGAGGTCGAGTGGGCCGACACGATCGCCCTGCCGCCGGCTGTCATGCGCCGCTGGTCGACTCAGTCGCAGGGCGCTGGCGACGGCACGCTGAACGTGCTGGAGTACATCCGGCGCAACAACATCTACACGTCGGAGAACAACGGCGCGCAGCTTCGCATCGTGTCGACGCGCGAGCTGGCAGCGGCTGGCGATGGCGGCACCGGTCGCATGGTCGCGTACCGCTACGACAAGGAGGTGCTCCGCGGTCATCTTCCCCTGCCGCGCCGCGTGCTGGATGCCCGTCAGGCATCGCTCATGGGCTACGAGCAGGGCATCATCGCGCGCACCGGCGGCACGGAAATCCGTCTGCCCGGCGCGATGGCCTACCTCGACAACGTTAGCCCCGCTCCGGCGGCATAAGGAAGCGGGATCATGAAGAAGCTGACCAACTACACCCCCGGCCCGCGCGGCGTCACCATGAAGGATGGTGAGGTTCTGTGGATCAAGCCGGGCGCATCGATCGAGGTGAAGGCCGAGGACGTCGCCACCATGCCCGACTTGGGCGAGCGGCCCAAGGCCGAGCGCGACGAGGATGCGGAGGCGCTGGCATCGGCGCTCAAGGAGAACGAGGCGCTCAAGAAGCAGGTCGCGTCGCTCCAGTCCGACCTCGAAAAGGCGACCAAGCCGGCGAAGTAAGCCGCACTCCTGCCGACCACACAGGGCCGCTTCACCGATGGGTGCGGCGGCCCTTTTCGTAAGAGGCCGACATGGTTGATGAATATCAAGTCAACGACGTGCTGGTGTATCGGGACAGCGCCGGCTTCTATCGGGAGCGGCCGGTGACGGCTGGTGCTACGAGCGGCAGCCAGACAGCCAGCGCGCCCGCTATCACCTCGACGTACAGCATGCCTCCGGCAGTAGACGGCACGAACGCCACGTTGGTGGCGGTCGGCACACGCTCGCTCGTCAGCGTTGACGCGTACAACGCTCGCACATCCGGCGTGTCCATTCAGTTCTACGACAAGGCATCGGCACCTGTGGTTGGCGCGGACGAGCCGAAATGGACCGTCTATGTGGCGGGCCTTACGCCCGCCAATCGCGTCTACCCGACCGGGATCCGCTTCACGCAAGGGCTAGCTTTCGCGCTCGTACCCGATGACGCGACTGGCCTGATGGCCGGCGACATCCAGGGCCTTAATTTGGGATATGCGCCATGAGCATCGCTTTCCGCCGCATGACGCGTGCCATTGCGGTTGCCGTCGTCAATGTGCCGAGCGAGGCCAACGCCACGACCGTGCCTGCCGGTTTCATCCAGCCGTCGTACAACGCGTTCGGCGTGTTCAACCCGAATACCTGCTGTGTCGGCCTACGGGGTACGTCTCGCCCTACCGGACAGCCTGACCCGACCAAACCACTGTTGGCTCAAACCGATGGCTTGGATTGGCTGCTGCCACCTGGGTTCTGGGGCGTATTCACGACGCAGTATCCGTTCTTCATGTCGGCCATCGCGCTATCCATGCCGATCGCGCCTGATGTGCCGGCGGATAGCGCGCTGGTGCCGTTGCGGCTTTGGTACGGGATGGGGCAATGACGCTCCGGTCCCTTGGCATAGGCGTCCGGGTGACCTGGGCCAATTTACCCGGCCGCCCTGCTGTATTTCCACCTGCGGCTCATACCCATCCATGGTCAGACCTGACCAGCGTCCCGACCAGCTTCCCGCCAAGCGCTCATACCCACGCCTGGGGTGACATCACGGGCAAGCCGAACCTGTACCCGCCGGCCGCTCACACTCACTTGTGGGCGGACATCACCGACAAGCCGACAACCTTTGCGCCTGCGGCTCACACACACGCATGGACTGACATTACCGGCAAGCCCACGACTTTCGCACCAGCCGCGCATACCCATGTCTGGACGGACATCACGGATCGACCCACGATCCCGGCGCCAACCCCGCTCGGCACCGCAGCGCCCAAAGCACTCGGCACGGCCGCGGCGGGCAGCTCAAGCAACGCGGCGCGCGAGGATCACGTCCACCCGATGCCGTCTGGACGCATGGAGTTCATCGGCAACCTCAACGTGTCGGAGACACTGCTGGTCGCCCTGGCGGTCGGGATGAAGCGCAAGACGTTCGCCCTAACAGGCGTCCAAACGACGGACCTTCTCGTATTTGCTCCCACGGCCGCCCCAACGGCTGGCTGCGAGGTGGTGAATGTCTATCCGGCAGGCGCAGGCAACGTCAACGTGGGCTACTACACCCCGGCGCTCGGCATCGCTGCGGCCTATTCGATGCCGATCGCGGTCTACCGTGTCACCTGACGACGGTAACACCCCCGCCCCAGCCCCAGCATCACAGCCAAAGGCTGGGCACCTTTCACCCTTCGCTCAGGCATGAGGTATCCCGATGGCTGATAACGTCACCCTGCCCTCCGGCACGTATGCAACTGATGATGTTGGCGGCGTTCAATATCCGCGCACCAAGATCGCGTATGGCGTCGACGGTGCAGCGTCCGACGTCTCCAGCGGCAATCCCCTGCCCGTCGCTGACCCGGCCGGCACCGCGGCTATCGCCAAGCTAGGCACCTTCAAGCGCGCCCTCGCGCTGACTGAGGCAAGTGCCGATCTGACCGAGCGCCCCGCTGCCCTCTACATCGGCACGGGCGGCACGCTGGTAGTCCAGTTCGGGAACGGTACGGATGTCAGCTACCAGAACATCCCGGACGGCTCTTGGCTAGCGATCAGCCCGACCCGCATCAGCACCGCGTCCACCGTCGCGGGCATCGTCGGCCACTACTACGAGTAACGCGGATGCTGGCTCTCTACATCGCGGCTGGCATCTTCGGCGGCCCGCTTTCGCCGGCTGACGGCGACATGACCGCGCCCAAGGAGCGGGTCGTGGTTATTCCGCGTGTGCAGAGCCGATCGCTGGTCACCATCGGTGCGCCGCTCGGTGCGCAGCGTTATGCCCAGCCTTACGACCCGTCCGACCACGGCGAATACGCCATGGATTTCAGCGATGTGATGCAGCCTGGCGAGACGATCGCGGATATCGAGTTCGTTGGTATCAGCGCGGCCGGCGCAGCACTCGGCATTGCGATCGATACGACCGCAGGTCACATTCCGGCGATCACGAACGACGGCAAGCACATCCAGTACTGGCCCTTGGTCGACGCTGACGAGTGGTCAGCCCGCGCCTTCGATGCCACCGGCACCGACGTGGTGGTCAAAGCTCGCATCGTCACCAGCGGCGGCCGGCGCTGGGAGCGGTCGGCGATCCATGAGGTGCGCCAGCTATGATCGTCGACAACGGCACGCAATCCCGGCTGGTCATCCCTGGCGTGTTCGAGGGCATATGCGGCGTGTCCCGCGGCAAGCTGTGGTTCGTGCCGAACGTTGATCGGCTCGACCCGGCACGGGCTGTGGTCGCTATCCTCGACGATAAAGCCATCCGTATGCAGCCGGTGAAGGATAGCAGCGGTCTGGGCTGGTCGGCTCGTTACGAGTACATGGCATGACGCTGGCGGATATCCGCGCGCTGCTGGGGCTAGGCCCAGAGGTGAGCGACGCCGACGTTATCCTGGCGTACAGCGACTATCTCGCTGAACAGCCGGTTGCGGTATCGCCTGCGGTACTGCGGATCCGCTATCCCGAGTTCACCGCCGTCGATGATGTCGTGATCCAGTATTGGCTGGATGACGCGTTGCGGGTCGTGACCGTGGCCTGGGGCGCTGATGCGACGCCGGGTCAGCTCGCGTTAGCGGCGCACAACATGTCGCTGAGCGGGGTGGCAGGGATCACCAAAACTGATGCCGAGCAAATCCCGGCGGGCGTGACGAAGTTGAAGTCGGCGAGCATGGATGTGTCCGTGTCCGAGGCCGCAGCGAACCGCTCGCTGACCGGCGGTTATGGCGCCACCCGCTATGGCCAGGAGTTCCAGATCATGCTCCGGCGCAATGCCGGCGGTCCGTTCTTGGTGGGCTGCTGATGGGCATGGCCGATGCCTTTGCTGCGGTCGCGGCCGGATTCTCTCGGGCCGGCCTTGGCCCATACAAGGATGCCGTCGCGCGCTGGCCTGGCGAGCCTGTGCGCGACGATGGTGGGTCGATCGTCGTACCGGGTGCCCCATATGAGATGCCGTGCCTGTGCCAGGTCGACAGCGCGACGGAGGCGATGCGGTCGGCTGACGGGTACGTCGACACCGACGTGCGTCTGCTGGTCCTGGCAGCTGGCCTGCCGCGCACGATCGACACGGATGCTACGGTCGAGGTCGGCGGGCGGCGGTGGTCGATCCAGACCGCGGTGCTCGACCCGATGGAAGCATATTGGGATTGTCGGGGTCGGCGTGGCGCTTAAGGGGGCCAAGGCGCATGTGGCGCGGCTCAAACGGCTGTCTGGCGCGGGGCTGGAGCGCGAGGTCGGCAAGGCACTGTTCGTTGGCGGCAACCGCATCCAGGTGGCAGCCCAGATCAGCATAACGGCTGGTGCGGTCAGCGGTAAGCGCCACACGCCTTCAGCACCTGGCAAGCCGCCCAATCAAGACACTGGCGTCCTCGGTAACAACATCGAGACGGTGCAGATAGAGCCTACGCTGGTCGAGGTGTCAAGCAACGCACCATACTCGGCCGCGCTGGAGTTCGGCACCTCCCGTGTCGCCGCACGTCCATTCATGGCGCCGGCTCGCGACAAAGAGCGAGGCGACGTGGAGAAGCTGGTAGCCGATGCCGTAAAGCGACTGGCGAAAAGGAGATAGCCATGCAGACCGTGACGTTCCGCGACGATTACGATCACATCACACCGACCAAGACGACGGCTTACAAGGCCGGGCAGACGGTTAAGGTTACAAACGACGTGTCCGATGACGCGCGAGCCGCTGGAAAGCTGGAGGAAGACAATGGCCGGGGATCTGATACGGGAAGTCCGGCGAGCGACCCTGGCGCACCTCAAGGCGCAGCAGGGCGTCGTCGAGCTGGTCAAGGCTAGCTCGATCTATCCGTCCACGACGCCGCGTGAACCAGAGTGGCCTTTCGTGCGCTGGGACGCTCCGCAGTCCATTCCGCTGGACGGCGGTTGCTTCTCTGGCGCGACGGTGACCTTCCTAGTCCATGCCTTCGCGCGGGATCGATACGACGGGGCTAGCCTGGTCGAGGATGGCGAGGACCACGCATCACGCATCGGCTCCGCGCTCAAAGTGGCAATGCACAATCGGCGACTACCTGTCGCAGATGGGTCAGCACGGCTAGAGGTGCGATCGGCGCGGCTCCTTCGTGACGGCGATGAGGAAGGCGCGTATCACGCCGTCCTTTCGGTAGAAGCAAGGGTGCTGGCGACCTAACCACGAATCGGGTAGCTTGGACAAATGGACGAAACCGCCATCGCCACCTTGTTCGTCGAGCTTCTTCGCGCCGGCGCCATTGACCCGGATATTGTAGAAGCCGCGGCGGAGGAATGCGAAGCCGGTGGGAACGACATGAGCGCACATCGCCTCCGTTGCCTTATCGTGGAGGCGCAATGCACGCCAGCCACGGAACGAGCTAGACAAGCCCGACGCGCATCCTTCCGCACCATTGACGGCGGTAATTCGGAATAGCCCCATTCGTAGGGTCCGCTCGTACATTTGCGGAGTCTGCCATGTCCCTGCCGAACGAACCCGATTTTGTCGTCGTCAAGGCGGGCGACGGTGCCAACCCTGAAATTTTCACCATCATCTGCGGCATCGAGAACGCCACGGTCAATCAGACCGTCAACACCAACGACCGCTTCCGTCGCGACTGCGCGAAGCCTGGTCAGGTGCCGCGCCGCAAAGTCCGCGTGACCGGCCGCCAGTGGGACGCGACCGGCTCCGGCGTCATCAACATCGACGAATTCGACACGTTCAACGCCGCGCTGGGCATCATCAAAAACTACCGGCTGGAGTTCGGCAAGCGCGACGGCACCGATGCAGGTGTGATCGTCGGCTATTATGTCGGTCCCGGCGTGATGACCGCCGCTAACGTCAACATGGGCGATGGCGAAGGCACGGCAGAGATCACGATCGCGGGCGAGGACGACATCACCTGGGTCACCGCATGAGCGACATTCTGATGCTCGACTTCGGGCCGGGGCGCTATGCGTTCCGTTTACCGATGCCGCGTGTCATTGAGGTTGAGCGGCTGTGCGGTGATAAGTCGATCGTAACCATTTACGAGGAGCTGTCGGCAGGCATTGGCATCGGGCGAGACGACGGGCAGGCACGTTTCGTTGGCGCCGGCTCTATCCGCATAAAAGATGTGTACGAGGTCATCCGTTGCGCCGCCATCGGCGGTGCTGAGGCCGAGATCGCTGGCGAGACGAAGAAAGTGTCGCCGATCGACGCGACCAGGCTGGTGGACGAGTATGTCGCTGACGGCGCGCCGGGGCGCTATGCCGAGGCGGTGCCCGTGGCCTGGGCCATTCTGCACGAAACCATCATGGGCGTGCGGCTCAAAAAAAAAGCGGACGAGAACCAGGACGACCAAAGCCCTATCGACGCGGTGAGGTAATTTCGTCCTGCGCGACGCTAGGGCTGGACTATCATGCGGCCGGGCTTGGCGAGTTCCTAGAGGCGGTCGAAGCGTACAACGAAAGCAGCCAGCCTGATAAGCCTGAGCCGGCTTCGGATGACTTCCGCCAGTTTATGCGGGAGCGGTTCCGGGCGGGTTAGCCTGGCAAGCAAAGACCCCGGCAGCTTTCGCCACCGGGGTCTCGGTCAGGTCCGACGATTGCGACTCCTCGAACCCCGCCGGCTGAAGCCGGACTTAAGCCCGATACCTGCATCTCTGCGGCAGAGCGGGTGCACGGCCTATATATGAGCGTCAGCGCTCACGTGCAATGAGCATTAGAGGCCCATGCCCGCACGAACTGCCGCCCGCAAATCGTCAACGACCGCTTGATCAAGCTCGATCTGATGATGGCGGCGCGTACCCGTTGCGCGATTTTTTGAGTGTGGCTGGTCGAGGCGACGAAAACTTACCGTAGCAACCATATCGCACGCGGCCCAGCGCCTCTCCCCGCCCCAATACGGCACATCTACAACAAGAGAGACATGCCATGGCTCGACCTGATGCGGCGGTGTTTGCGTGAGTGGGACGACGGCAACCAGCCCTTCCCTTCGGCGAAGCCGTGGCGAGATTGTGACGCAAAGCCGCTTCTTCACCATTTCCGGCACCTGGAAGCCAGTCGAGTAGTCACACACAAGGATCGTGCCTGGCACGGGGTGGTAGGGAAGTGCCATTACCGGCGGTCTGCTTTCTCCGCCTCATCTCCCATCGCCTTCAATCGTGCAGCCTGTTCCTCAATATGCCGCGTATATTCCTCGTTCGACAACGTAGAACTAGGAGTCAGAAGAGCTTTCCCCTCACATGCTGGCCAAACAAAATCGAACTCATCCTGAGCGCGCTTATCATCGTCGGCGGTGTACTCGTTAGATCGGTCTTCCGCGCTAAGCACGGGGTCGACAGCAATCGCTCGTGATTTCTCAGACACCACAAAGCGCCTGAATCCAATGTAAGCGCCCATCTTGTTTTTACCATTGACCTCACCGCAAATGAGGTTGCCCAGTTCACTACCGCCCGATGCCTGATGTAGCTTGCGATAGCGTGCGCTTTCGGCGTCGAAGAGCGAGTCTGCCAATACGGCGTTAGCTCGCTTTTCTAAATTAGCTGATGTGCCGGGAATCATCCCACATCCGACGAGAAGCAACAACGGCAACGGTGTCAGCAAAGCTTTCAACGCATCCTCCCAGACGGCGGTAATACCCTCTAATCGCACGGGGTAGCCTGCCACGGCAAGGAGCCTTGGCAATGCCCGATATAGACCCGATCATTCTTCAACTCCGCGCCGAAGTGCGTCAGTACCAGAATGAAATTCGGGCCACTACGACGCTAGTCAGCAACCAGCTTGACCGTCAGGAACGCTCAATCCTTGATTTAGAGCATCAAGTCGAATCCTCCAGCCATCGCATCGGCGGAGCATTCTCCAGCATGGGTCAGCGTATCGCTGCTTTTGCCAGCGGCATAGCGCTTGGCACTGTTGTGCGCGAGATGATTGGCCTCGCGGATCAGGCGAAGCAACTAGAAGCACAGTTGCGTCTAGCAACGGACGGATTCGGCAATTTCACCCAGGCCCAGGCTGATGTGCAGCGCATCGCCGACACCACGCGCGGCTCGCTTGAGGCAACCAGCAAGCTTTATGGCGGGTTCGTACGCGCGGCCCGAGAGACGGGCCGATCACAAGACGACGCCGCTCGTGCCACGCAAACTTTTGCCGAAGCTCTAAAAATTGGTGGAGCAAGCACCGAGGAAGCCGCCAGCGCGACGCTCCAGTTCAATCAGGCGCTACAATCTGGCGTCCTGCGCGGCGACGAGTTCAACAGCATCATGGAGGCCAGCCCTCGCATCGCCCGCTTGCTGGCGGACGCGTTGGGCGTGCCTATCGGGCAGTTGCGGAAGATGGCCGAGGAGGGCAAGATTACCAGTGATGTGCTATTCCGGGCACTAACAGATCGACAGTTTACGGCCGGCATTGACGCTGAATTCTCCAAGCTGCCTAAAACGTTTGGCGACGCCATGCAGGCTATTGAGAATGCCGCTATCACCACGTTCGGTGAGTTCGACAAAGGCGGTCAGTTTTCTAATGCGCTAGTATCGATATTAGGCGTTGGCACGGACACCTTCAAAGGCTTGACGAGTGAAGCGCGCCAGTTTGGCGTCGATGCCCGCGCCATATTTGATGGGCTGGGGACGTTGTTCGATCCAATCAAGGACAATGCAGAGCAGGTATTTGATTTCATAAACCTAAAGGTGTTCTCTGTTCGAGAGCAAATCGCCAGCTTGCTAGGGAGCATTGACCGGGTATCGAACTTCGATACCAATATAGAAAACGCCTTCAAAAACGGCTTGAACCGAGCAATCCAGCGGTCCGGCGGCACTGTCTTTTTCAAACCATCGCCCGTTTCGGATTTGCGTGGGCAATTCCTCAGCCGAAACGACCGCACAAGGTTGCGATCACAGGAGGCAGAGGCCGAAGCAAAAATTACTGATCGCTTCGGCGGGATTGAGGCGCTTGGGCGCTTTGTAAAAGACCCCAGCAAGTACAGTATTTTTGGTACCGCAGATGGCCGGATCAAGCCAGCATCTGCCCCCCCCTCCACCGGTGGCGGAGGCAGCAAAGGTCGTTCTCGCGTTGGCGGCAAGAGCGATGCGGAGAAGGAAGCCGAGCGAGCGAACAAGGAATATCGCGACTTCATCGCAGATCTAAAGCGCGACCTACTGTCACTCAAGCCCACAGAAGCTGTATCTCAGGCCGAAGAGCGCAGAAGGGCGCAGGACCTTTCGGAGCGCAACTTCAAGAACGTGTTCGGCCGCGAAGGCACTGACTACGACGACCCTTTCGCCGGCGTTGGTGAATATGACAAGCAGCGCGGCATCATATTCGACGGCATGGAGGATGCCGAACGCAATGCTCAGATCGTGCGGGAGGATAATGTTCGCTCCTTGGCCAATCTCTACGAAGACCTGTTCACGCAAGGCTCTGCGCGTGCCTGGGACAACTTCAAGCGCGATGGACTGCGCACACTAGCGATCGTTCTGGCACAGGCGACAATCGCCAGCTTCACGAAAGGAGGCGGCGGGTTCGGCTCTTTGCTCGGGAATGTCCTGAATGGTGCAAAGTCAGCGTTCGGCGGTGGAGGGACGTTCGGTCGCGCATCCGGCGGGTATGTTGCGCCTGGTCAGACCGTCCGCGTCAACGAGCAGGGCGGCGGGGTCGAACTCCTGCGCATGGGCTCGCAGGGCGGCACGGTGATCCCGTTGGGGCAGGCCGTAGCCGCACCACGAGCCAGCACCACCATCGTCAACCAGACCTTCACCCTGGACGCCCGCTACGGCGTGACGACGCCCGAACTGCTGCGCCACGTCAATCAGGTGGCCAAGACCGAGAGCACGCGCGCAGCCGGCGCCTCCTTCGCTGCCAGCCAGCGGGCGGCACCGGGCACCTATGCTCAATATCAGAACCTGGAGGGCTGACGTGCGGCATTTCCACCCCTGCCAGTTCTCATTCGACGATCAGGATATCCGCCGGGAGGGTATGACCGCTAGCGGTGGCCGGTCGCTCTCCGGGTATGAGGACGTGATCCGCACCGATGGGGGCGGTTTTATCGTGGCCGAGTTCACGAACGGCGAGACCTGGGAGCGCGAAGATACCCTTGCCTGGCGCGCGCTGACTGACGGCATGGACGGCGGTGCTATCCCGGTTGTGGTGCACTTCTGCGACCGCCTGCATCAGCCCGTAGGCGATAGGGCCGACGTGCCGCATAGCGACGATACCCCGTTTCAAGATCAGAGCCTCTATCAGTCGAGCGGGGCCGCCGCCTCCGTGACGGCCGCAGCCGCGTTGCGTGCCACCTCTATGCAGATCGCTATCGCATCAGAGCGTCCGATGATCGGGGGCGAATGGTTCACGATCGTGCACCAGACATGGGGCGAGCGCGCCTATCGCGTGATCGGCATCGAAGGCGACACGATCCAGTTTCGCCCGCCCCTGCGTGAAGCAGTCGCAGCCGGTGAGGCGCTGGACTTCGACGACCCGCGCTGCCGGATGCGGCTATCCGGTGCGCCGTCCAACGCCACCAACATCGGTCGCTTCCAGGCCGTGTCCGCTCGCTTCGTCGAGGACATGAGGACGCCGGAATGAACGAGAGCTTCGGCATCCGCATTGATGCTTTGCCCGTTGCCCGGCTGTGGAGCGGTGTTGGCGATCTGATCGTGCCGGCTGACATCGTAGAGGCTCAGTCAGCCGTCTACCTTGGCGCGGGTGCCTTGCTCAACGCGCCCGACTTCCAGCAGCTCATTAACGGAACGGCTGAGCGCCTCGAGGTGCAGGTATCCGGCGTGACGGCCGAAGCTTTGGACATAGCGCTGCGAGAGGGACCATCCGTCCGCGGCGCCAAGGTGCATTTCGTCCGCTTTGACTTCGATGACAACTGGCAGTTGATCGACGTCGAGTATGAGGCGGTATTTCGCGCCGACAAGCTGACCATCGAGAGCCAGGACGAGGAAGGCGGCGGCAGGACGCGGCGTCTTACGCTGTCGATCGGCACCGAGGACACAAACCGGTCCCGCGCGCCGCTTGCCTATTTCACGCATCAGGATCAGCAGCGCCGGTCCGCAACGGATCGCATCTTCGACCATGTGGCCGGCATCACCACCGGCACGACGAGGCGGTTTGGGCCGTCATGACGCTCGGTGATTACCTCAAATCCCCTCGCCCTATATGGGACTGGCAGTCGTTGGACTGCTGCCGCTGGGTGGCTCGCTGGATTGTCGACCAGGGCCATGGCAACCCGATGGACCATATCGGCCACAGCTATGCGACCAAGCTGGGAGCCATTCGTGTGATTCGGCGGGGTGGCGGCCTAGTCGCGCTTTGGTCGAAGGGTATGGACGCCATCGGCCTGACGGCGGTGACGGAGCCATCGCCTGGCGCTGTAGCCGTCATCTCTGTGCCGACCGACGACGCCTTGGATCAAGCATGTGGCATCTGGACAGGGCAACGCTGGGCGATGCTGCATGAGCGCGGGCTGGTGTTCGGCGTCGGCGAACCTCTCAAGATCTGGAACGTCTGATGGCTGGCGTTGCCCGCGCGATCGTCTCCCCGCTCAGCATCATTGATCGCGATCTGGGGCGGGTTGTCTTGCAGGTCGTCGCAGTCGTCGCGCCGTTTATTCCAGGCGGCGCGCCATTCGCTGCGGTCGCTGCCGTTGCGCTGGCGACCCTGTTCAAGCCGAAGGGACCGAAGCCCGAGCAAGCTGAGCGCGCGATCAAGATGCCAGTCCCGCCGCGTGTGTCTGGCTATGGGCGGCTCAAGCTGTTCGGCGCGTACATCCTGTTTGTCACCAACAAGGATGGGTTCGCGGTTGATGTGTGGGCGTTCCATGATGGCCGGATTGATGGGATCGAGCGCTACTACCTGGGCGACAAACAGGTCACCCTCAACGCCAGCGGGTTCGTGGTCGAGGACGCGGACGGCGCTTACGGCGACGGCGATACGATCCAGATTGGCACTCGCCTGGGCGCGGACACGGAGACGGCGTTCAGCGAGGTAATTGCCCGCCTGCCGGACATCTGGACCAACCAGCATCGTGGTGACGGCGTGGTGACCGGCTTCATGATCTCCAAGCCGGTGAAGGCTAAGAACTTCCAGCGCGTCTACCCGGCCGGCGGTCCTGACGCGACACCGCTTGGCTTGGTGATCCGCGCGCAATGCGTGTTCGACTGGCGCGATCCTGCGCAGCGGGTGGATGACCCGACGACCTGGCGCTGGTCGGAGAACAACGCACTGCATGTCGCCCACTATTACCTCGTCCGGGTGGGCAAGGATTGGGACACGCACTTCGTCCCAACGCTGGCTTACTGGACGGACTATGCCGACGATTGCGACGTGCCGATGCCCCTCAAGGCTGGTGGCACAGAGCCGCGCTATCGTTCCTGCGTCAGCCACAAACACACCGATCTGCATAAGACGGTGATCGGTAATCTGCTGGCCTGCTCGGACGGCTTCGTTGCGCCTCGCTCTGACGGCGCGCTGATGGCGTTCTCCGGCCGCTACGTGCCGCCCACGGTCGCGATCGGACCGAACGAGATCGTCAGCTATTCGTGGGACGAAGGGGTCGTGGACGAGGATGCCGTTAACGAGGTCGCGGTCACGTATCTGTCGAGCGCACACGACTTCACGACCGTTGATACGACCTCCTGGCAGGATCAGGACGCGATCGATGCGGCGGGCGAGATCAAGTCCACCCAACTCGACAATCAGGTGCCGTCGCACGCTCAAGCCCGCCGCCTCGCCAAGCGGCTGCTAAGCAAGACTATGGCGCTGCACCGCGGATCGATCTCCACCAACCGCGCCGGCCGCAAGGTGCGCGGGCAGCGGTTCATAGACCTGCACATCGAAGAGGCGGGAGCCGTCTTCTATTCCGGTCCTGCCGAGATCACCCGTCTGACCCGCAACCTGTCGACTGGCGGCGTAACGTTCACGTGGATCGCCGCAGACATCAACGTCGATGCGTGGAACCCAGAGACGGAAGAAGGCGAGCCGGCACCGGTTGGGAATGTCGTGGCATCTGAACCCCTCGACATGCCCACGATTATCAGCGCGACGGCTCAGTACAGCGCAGTGGGCCAGACGCCAGAAGGCGACGAACCGGTTGATCCTTCACCTGGGCAGACAGCCACCGGTGCCCGCGTCCTAATCGCAGCCAGCGGCCCCAACCGAGATGACCTCACATGGTCAGCGCGCTGGCGTGTCGGCACGTCGGGAAGCTGGAATGAGCGCGAGTATGCCGATGCCGACCCTGGCCCCGGCGTGTCATTCCTGACCGAGTTCGTACCGCTGTCCAAGCAGATCAACGTGCAGGTCGCCTACAGCGTCGGTGACGGTCGCCTATCGCCATGGTCTGCCAGCGCCGTGGTGGACACCACAACCGGCTGACGGCGGTAAGCCGCACACCCCCTCCTGCCTAGCGTGACCGCGACGCTGGACCGGAGAATGACGTGGGCGATATCAAGACCGGTGGAGCAAGTGTCTACCGGGATTTCGTAGTAGATGGCGTGCCTGCCTCCGGTCCCAACGATCCGGCGAAAGGGGATATCCGCCGTCTGTTCTCGCTGATTGACGCGGCTGTTGCGGCTGCTCAGGCGAGCATCACCACTGTTGCCACCACCGCCGATCGCGACACCTTCTACGCGACCGAGGCGAACCGGGGCAAACTGGTCTACGTCAACAACAACAACGGCTCAGCTACTGACGCGGCCAACGGGGTTTACGAATACGTCGGCAGTCCGCGACTGGCACGTGCCTTTTACCAGGGCGTAGCTACGATCGTGCAGCCTCTGGTCGACAAGGCGGAAGCTGCTGCGGATCAGGCTTCGGACCTGCTGAACCTGATTGGCGGCGTCCCCCTCGCCGTGCCGATCAACGGCAACCCGAACAACATCTTCGTCAACTATGACAACTGGCAGAATGACGCCCGCTTTGAGGCGTTGATCATGCAGGATGTGCCGAGCGGCACACCGACGATCACGGTTCCGAACCATCTAGTTGACCTGAAAGACGCCCCGGCCGGATCGCTCAAGGCCGGCATGATCGCCACCTTCGTCATCAGCTTCGGCGTCAATGCGATCTTCCTGCGCGGGACGCGATACCTCCCCCAGCTTGCTAGTCTGAGCAAGCCTGCGACGGACCTGTTCGCAGCGACCAACGATACGGTCTACGCCCCCTACGGCGATGTCTCGCTCGGTGGCGCTGGCAAGCCGGTATTCGCGCCGCGTAAGCTGGCGATCGGTGGGCGTGGGTCATCCGTGTCGACGGACCCCGGCAGCGACCGAAACGGCGCATCGCCTCCGGGTCAGGCGCCGGTGCAGTTCCTGGCGGACCTCTACAACGCGCAGTTCGGTCCCTACCTATCGGCGACCCCGTACAACCTCTCGCATGGCGGCCATGTAGCCAGCCACGGAGATGGCCAGTGGGACGAGATCATTGCTGCTGCCGGCAAGCCTACAGACGTGCTGTTCGACTGCTTCGGCATGAACGACCTGTCGCCGTACAGCTACAACAGCGGACAGACGGCGGACTATCTCCGCAACCCGATCTACTACGAGGCGGAATTGCGCCGACGCTCCGGCAACGGCGTCAAGCTGATCCTGCTGGCGACCACGCCGCATCCGCATACCGGGCGCTATCCGTACAATCTCAATGGCGTCAACATGACCTGGCCCTACTCCAAGGCGTCACCGGTCCAGCCCGACGAGATGGTGCCTCCGGCTGCGCAGTCGGTGGTGACGCGCGACTGGACCGGCGGTGGGGTCACGCGGCCCGGAGACGTGCGCGCCGGTCACGTCAACATCATGATCCGTAACATCGCGCGCCGGCTGCATCTCGATCCGACTGTCAATGCCCGCGTAGCGCTGCTGGATGTGGAGTGGGCGTGGTTTCGCTACGGAGCCGAGATCTACAGCCTCGACCAGCTCTACAACACGGGCGAGATCGTCCACCCGAATTTGCTGGGCCATCAGGTCAGCTATCAGCGCTGCATCCGCGAATTCGTGACCGCCATGCGTCTCGGTCGCGGCGATCAGTGGTGCTTCCGTGGTGAGATCGGATCGTGACGCCCGTCCCCATTCCCGAATGCGTGCTGGCGCTACCTAGCCAAGGAGACGAGACAATGGAGCAGTTCCGTAAGCGGATGGAACAGGCGATCGAAGCGGCACCGAACGAGCAGACCAAGCGGTCGCTGCGGGTGCTGCTGGATCACTGCGGCGACGGCGGGGTATCGACGCTCGACAGCGGCGGTGGTGGCAGTGGCAACCCTCCCCCGCCGAAGCCTGACCCTAAGTAATGATCAAGCTGGTCACCTTCGGCCTGCTATGCGGCGCGGCTGTCGCTACCGGATTGTGCGCGCGCCAGGATCGGCGCTGCGTCACGATCGCGGCACTGACGCTTGCCGCCAATTGGGCGCTGTTCGCGATGCCGTGGGTATACAACCCCGCATCGCCAGCGCACCTGCTGAAGGTGGCCGGCTTCTCTGCTCGGCATGAGGATATGTGGGCGCTCGCCGATGTGCTGAGCCTGTTCGTGATCGGGTGGGGGTGTCGTGATCACTGGTGGGCCGGGGCTCTAATCGGCCCGTACATCGCGATGCTGGCGATGCATGTCGTCGCCTACTGCGCGGGGATGGAATACCGGGAATACGCGCTGCTGCTGGACTTCGCGTTCGCAGTGCAGCTTGCCGTCATTTTTATGCTGGGGGGTGACGGTGTTTCCGATCGTCTGTCTGCTTGCTGGCGCTGGGGGCGGCGCAGCGTGGCTCATCTACCAATGCTGGCGGCACATTTGGTGGGAGGGCGCGGATGATTGAGCATGACGCGAGCGGCCTCACCGAAATCATAGGCGCTTCCATGAAACGAGCGCCTTGGGGTTGGGCAGGCTTGCTCGGCTTCCTCGGTATGCTCGTCAAGGTGTGGCCGATCATCAATGACCAGCTAATCAAGGTCAAAGAGAAGCGCCGGAGCGACAAGCGCGACGACATGGCCGAGTGGCGCCAGGAGATGCGCGACCGCATCACCGCGCTCGAGACGGATGTGCGTGACGCCAAGGCCGGGATGCTGGCGGCGAACGAACGCTCCCATCGCCTCGAGATCCACCTGATGACGGTGACGAACGCCTTCCAGATGGTCGCAGGTGAGCTGCGTAAGCATGACCCCGACAACCTCGTGCTCAAGCAGGCAGTCGAGATGGTTGGCCTCGCCGTCACCGAAGATTTTGGCTTCAACCGCGCACTGGTCGACCTGTCGCGCTACCCGGGGGTGAACGAGTGACCCGCACCGGCCTATTTGACGCTGCCCGTCCCTTCGCACCTGATAGCCGCTATGACGATGTGGCCGTTGGCTTGCTGGACAAGCTCGCGGACCATTGGGGTATTCCCCGCCTCGCCGCGGCTCGCATTCTTCACGACGAAGCGGCCTTCTTCCGATCAATCCGGGGCTCGCTGTTCAAGGCTGGCCTAACACAGACACAGGTCGATGGCATCAAGGCCAAGCTCGCCGCCATCGGCACGGCATCCATGCCCATCGCCTTCGCTGCCTATTCCTTGGCAACCGGCTACTGGGAGACGAACAAGACCATGCAGCCGGTGCGCGAGGCGTACTGGAAGGACGAGGCATGGCGGAAGGCCAACTTGCGGTACTGGCCTTGGTACGGTCGTGGAGACGTGCAGACGACCTGGGAGGTTAACTACCGCCGCGCTGACACCGAGCTAGGCCTGGGCGGCTCCCTGATCGACAATCCGGACAGGATGCTGGAGCCTGAGATCAGCGCCAAGACGATGGTGCTGGGCATGACGGAGGGGTGGTTCACCGGCAAGAAGCTGGCGGACTATTTGCCGGCGATCGGGTTCGCGAGCCGGGCTCAGTTCACGCAGGCGCGTCGGATCATCAACGGCACTGACAAAGCGGATGAGGTGGCTGGTTTCGCGCTGTCATTCCAGTCTGCGCTTGCTGACGGAGGCTGGGCATGAACACCTTTCGCTGGCCCGACGCGCGCGGCTGGATCGGCATCGGCTCTTTCGTGCTGACCGTCATGGTTCTGTGGATGTTGGCTGTCTTTCCAGACCTGCGGGCGGACGAGTTCTTCAAGACCATCTGCACCCTCATCATCGGCACCGGCTTCATCAATGGCGTCGTGTCCTGGGCTTACGGCGCCACAAAGGGAGGCGGCGAACTCGCCGATCAGAACGCCGCGATCGTGCGCAAACAGGCCGAAGCATCGCCCCCTATCAGCGAGGAACCCAAGCCATGAAGATCAACATCGGCAAGCTGCTGGGCAAGGTCGTCACCTTTGCCAAGCAGAACCCCGAGCTCGTTGTAGCGGCCGCTCGCAAGATCGCTCCCAAGCTGGTCAGCAAGGCAGCGCCCGTGATCGTCGCCGTCCTGACCAAGAAGGCCGACTGACATGCAGATCGGTGCCCGTCGCGCCCGGCCTGTGCGTCTCAGCGTGTCCACGGGTATCGGTCGACTGTTCACGGTGGCGAACACCCTGGCGGGGTCGACGCTGCCTTCTGTACGGGTGAAGGGCGAGCCGGCGATCTACGCTGCGCTGTATCCGCGTCTGTCGGCCGTGAAGGCTCAGATCCTGGCAGCCCGTGATCGCCGCATCGCTCTCACCGCACGCGTCGTGGTGCTGGAGGGAGGCACGCCAAGCACCACCGCAACGCCCACGCCGTCCAGCGATCCGACCTATGATCCTGCGGCGACCGTCGTCGTCAACGCTCAGCGGTGGTCGGACTTCCTCGATAGCGTGATCGCGCTGGCAGCAAGCGAGGACAGCGCCTGGGCAAGCCTGCTTGCCCGCATTGCGGAGCTTGAGAACCCGCCCATCCCTGCGGTCACAATCGCCGGCACGCCGCCTACGACCGGCCGGGTGGGCACTGCCTATAGCTTCACCCCGACCACGGCGAACGGGAGCGGCACCAAGACATTCACGCTGTCGTCGGGCACGCTCCTGGGCGGGCTGTCCTTCAACACGGCCACGGGCGCGATCAGCGGCAGTCCCACGGTTGCCGGCACCATGAGCGGCCTGGTCGTCACCGTCACGGACAGCACGGGCAGCGCCTCGACCACCGCAACCAACGTGACGATCGCAGCGGCTCAGCCACGCGCCTTCTTCTCCGATCCCTTCTTCGCCGACCCCTTCTTCACTCGCGCCTGAGGACGAATTCATGGCCGTAATCTCCAGCTTCACCACCAGCACGACCGCAGCTGATGCGATGGACACGCTCAACGCAATGCTCGCCGACATCAAGGCGCTGAAAGCTCCTGGTGTCACACCCATCAGCATCAGCGGGACCCCACCCACGTCCGGACAGGTCGGCAGTGCGTACAGCTTCACGCCGTCCACCTCGGGGGGCAGCGGCACCAAGACCTTCGCGCTGTCCGGCGGCCCGCTCCTCGCTGGTCTGACTTTCGGCACCTCGACAGGCTCTATCGGCGGCACCCCTACGGCGGCCGGCTCAATGCCGAACATCGTCGTCACCGTCACCGACACCTCGGGCAGCGCGTCGACGACGGCAACGACCGTCACGATCGCGGCGGCCTCGTCGACATCTCCCTTCTTCGGTTCCTCCTCGCAAACCTTCGGCAACGACTCTGACGCCGTTTTTGGAAAGGCAGCATAATGACGCTCATTCTCCCCACGATCGACACGACCACGGGCGCTGGCGACACCGGCAAGGCTGGCGGCAGCAAGGTCAACGCCGGCTTCCGCGCGCTCGAGACCCTGATGCCCGTTCCCCAGGCCACGCGGATCATCATCGAAGGCGACAGCATCGCCGCTGCCATGGCTGGGGCTTCCATGGCGAGTCCGCTGTTCTGGGCCGACGCGATGTTTCCGGTCTCCTACGTGTTCGACCGGAGCAAGGACAACTTCGCCATCGGATCGACCAACACCAGCGATCAGGCCTCCCCGGTGGGCATGACCACCGCCACCCGCCTGTCTGCCATCGCTACTCGCATTGCTGCGGTTCGCGCCGCAGGTGAGCGTGCCTTGGTCATCATCCAGGCGGGCACCAACGACATCGGCCTGACCAACTACAGCGACAACTCGGCTCCGGGCACGGTCGCCAACATCCAGAAGATGCTGGCCAACATGTTCGGCGCGGGCGCGTCGCATGTCATCATCATGTCGATCGACCCGCGCACCGGCACGACGGCCGATCAGAGCCGGTTGGTCCTGGCAGTCAATGCCGGGCTTGCCGAGCTGTGCCGTCGCACGCCGGAGAAGCTGACGTTCTGCGATACGCAGTTCGCCACGGCGGACGACTCCACGGCGCTGTTCCTGCCTCAGGGCCTCGACGGCGCGGAGGGCACGCACGCCGACACGCTGCATCCGGCTGCTCGCGGCGCCTACTTCAAGGCGCGCGTGCTGGGTCCGATCCTGCGCCGCCTGCTGCCGCATCGCCGTTCGCTGATCACCCCTTCGTCCAGCTTCCAGTCGGCGACCAGCCCCGCATCCCTGCGCGGCAACATCATCGGCAAGCAGGGTCGGTTCTACGACACCGGGGCCGGCACGGGGCAGACGGACGGCATCACCGTCGCTGATACCGCAACCGTCACGGGCAAGACCAACTTGCCGAGCGCCAAGCTGTTCAGCAGCTATCCGGGGTTCGCCGCTCCGCTGACCGGCACGATGGCCCTAGAGATCACACAGCAGCCGTGGCCGATCGCCGTGACCGAGCTGGGCCGCACGGACATCATGTGCACGCGCCTGCGATTCTCCGGCATCCCCACCGCCAGCGGCTACTTCTCGGCTGGCATGGTGCAGAACGGCCTGGGCGGCTACGACGTCGCCAATGGCCCGTATGAGGCCGAAATCCTGATGTACGCCGACAAGATGAAGGGGCTGCGCGGCCTCGGCTTCTCGGTCGCGGCGGATGGTGCCGGCGGTCAAGGCAACGGTGATGCGATCGCCGCTCCCTCGGGCTCGGCAAAGCTGCTGCCGATCATCACCGGACTGCTGAACTTCCGCATGCCGACCCCTTTGCAGGCAGCAAGCAAGCCGTCCAACGTGACGCTGACCATGGGCTTCACCTGGAACGCCGGATACGAAGTCTCGGGCGACATGTACCTGTTCGGCTCCGGCGTGTTCCAGAACGTCACGATGGTCGCGCCGACCGCCTGATCCCCTCTATGCGCGGCGGCTCCAGCGGGGCCGTCGCCTTGTGGCTAGGACCGCATAATGGCCTTTGATCCCCTCGCTTTTCTTGCCGTCAACGATGTCTCATGGCGGGGCCAGGTGGCCGGCTTAGAGCCGCGCGCCGGCGCTCTTTCCGCTGTTGCTACCGACGCTGAGGCGCGGGTGGCGACGCTGGAAGGCGGCATCCCTAGCGGTGGTCCGCTACCTAATCCGGTAACGGCTAGAACCATCGGCCCCGCGACGTCCGTCGACACGGGATGGCAGGACTTAGGCGGCACGGATCACAGCTTCCGCATCGAAGCGGCAGCGACCGGCGATACCGGTTTGATGTCCTCGATTGGCGACCTTTATCTTTTTTGCGATACCGGTGATGGATCGCCTAACTACGGCCTTAAGGTCGTGAACGTGGGCTCGTCGCAAAGCATTAACTTCTACTACCGCAATGCAGGCACCTGGACCATATTCTCTGGAGGGGAGGCGACTGGCGGGTTCGGCCGCAGTATCTTGAAGGAAGATGTTGTCGATTACAGCTATGCAAATAGCACCATCACCATCACGTTGAACGGCGTGCCTATCAAGACCTTCCCGGTCTCTGTGTTCCAAGGTAAATTTCCGAACGGACTGGGGCGCTTCGCTCGATATGTCCGTACAAGCGGCACCTATGTGCAGAAGACCACTCTGTCAGGCGGCGTCATTTCGCCGCTGACGACGCGCACGATCGAGCTCGACGCGAACGCCTTTCCGATGTTCACCTTCGACTATACCGGCTCGCCCTATGGGTACGTGGCACGCATCCTAGACGGGAGCGGCAATGCAATCACGTCATGGAAAGCCGCGACGCTGGTCGAGAATGGAACGAAGGGGCGCGCCACCTATCGCGGTCCAGACAAGGCTCCACAGGTAAGCGTCGGATACACGTATCAGCTCACCGAGGCGACTGCTGATGGAGCGCCGAAGGGCGGCGTTGTGCCGATCAGCAAGAGCATTGTCGCGCCCGGACCGATGCAGTTCGGCGTCAACGTCACGTTCGATCTGTGGCACAACAATCCGCGGCGCAACCGGGTCTGTAACTACCGCTCTAACTGGAGCAGCGGTAACTATCCGCTCAACTCGTGGGCTGACCCGGTGAATCCGCAGATGAAAGCCGACTTCAGTGGTCCAACCACAGAAGCGCTTCAGCAGCTAATAATCGACAATCAGACGACGGGTC
>Ga0182197_1000004_pt1 | contig 49967 bp, 41 predicted proteins | sample G5R1MG_37_FD_128397 | JGI IMG/M metagenome (GOLD analysis project Ga0182197, IMG submission 128397) | Switchgrass phyllosphere microbial communities from Michigan, USA - G5R4_MAIN_12SEP2016_LD1 MG | ecosystem: Host-associated > Plants > Phyllosphere > Phylloplane/Leaf | place: USA: Michigan...
GATCTGCAATACGCTCTCGGAGATCGTGCGCAGGAAATCTTCATCTCCGGTCTTCGCCATCAGCTCGGCAAGCGGTAATCTATCGTCGGTCATCGGGATCAACTCATCGGTGGGGGTGTGAAGAGTGGTAACTCCACCCTACCGATGAGACCGGTGGCCACCGAGATCGAAATCGCATGGATGGGGAATAACCCACCCATGCGATCGCCTCAATCTACACCGGAAATTACACCACGAGCGCGGACGCTAACCAGCAACATTGAAGGAGGAGCTCGGTCTGGACCACTTCGAGGGCCGATCATGAACCGGACTACACCGACACGCGCTGAGGCCGCTCAGCGCCGATCGGCGTCACGAGGGCGCACTTATGACTTGGCATAAGGCAGTCTGTCGGGATACGAAAGACGCAAACAATAAATGTGTTAATTGAGAGGTGCCCTGCGATGAATGTCGAGGCAACAAAATTCCGCCCAATCAGCAACGAACGGGTTGCTGTCCTGGGAACGCAGCCCATCCGCATCGGTCCATACCATGACCCCGAGTACTTCGCACTGGAGCGAGAGGCGATATTCAAGCGCGCATGGTTGCACATAGGCCATGTATCGGAATTACCCGAACCAGGCAGCTTCATCGTTCGCAAGATGGAGGCGGCACGGGCCTCCATCCTGATCGTGCGCGGCAAGGACAGCGTCATCCGCGCATTCTACAACGTCTGCACGCATCGCGGGACCGAGCTAGTCGCACAGAGCGATGGCCTCGCCTCAACCTTCAGTTGTCGCTATCACATGTGGACATTCAACGATCGCGGCGAGTTACGGGGCGCGCCTGATTTTGAGAGATTTTTCCTCGATAAGGCGGATTGTGGACTGTCCAAAGTCGCGGTGGGCGTATCAGCGGGGCTGATCTTCATCAATCTTACGCCCGAACCAGAACAAACCTTGTCGGATTTCCTAGGTCCTCTCGAGACGCAGCTCGAACAGCTTCCCTGTGCAACCGCGACGACGTTTGCCGAGTACGTTTACGAGATTGATGCCAATTGGAAGCTTGTATACGACAACTTCCAGGAGAATTATCATCTCCGCTTCATTCACCCACGATCGGTAGGCACCACGGCGACAGGGCCAGAGAATCCGTTCGGCTACGCAACCCGGTTCGATTTCATCGGGCTCCATCGCAAGCAGGCGCTGTGGATGAATCCGGAGCACCAGCCCGGACCGGTGCAGGTCAGTGCCTTGGACCGCCTTGTCAGCGACGCAATGTCTGGCGGCTACGGCGAATTGATGGCGAGTTCGGAGTACTTCGCGATCTTCCCGAACTTCTTCATGCTCAACTCACCCATCCTGCCATTCTCGCACACCGTCTTTCCGATCGCGCCGGAGAAGTCGCGCGGCGTCATTCGCTTCTACTGGCGCGGCGAAGATGACAGTGCCACGCAGCGCTTCGCGCGTGAGTACGCGGTCGCCGCGACCCGTGATGTCCACGCGGAAGACAGGGGCGTGATCGAGGCTGGTCAGCGCGGGATCAGCAGCGGCGCTATCCAGCATATTCACTTCCAGGCTCAGGAAGCACTCTGCCGGCACTTCATCAACTCTGTCGACGCGACTGTGCAGGCGTACAAGGCGGAGAAGGCGCTTGGAGTTTCCGGCGCATGACCGACGCAGCGGTCTTGCCGACCGGATTTCAACCACTCGAAGTGTTCGTCGACACGTGGGCGTTGGTGACCTCGTTCGAACGATCCCGCCGGCGCGAAACCAGCAGCCTTGCGCAGATGCGGCACTTCTATGACGCCTTCTCACCTTATCTGAAGGATGCTCTAGCCTATTTGGATGGCAAGGGGCTCGCGGAATTCGCGCCGGCGGACGAGCGGTTGATGGCGTTGTGCCTGAGCCTTGCCCATGTCACGTTGGCGGTCGAAGTCCAGGGCGAAGCCGAAGCGCAAAACGCGTTGCTCCGACATGAGATGCGCATCACGCGCAGCACGGCGGAAAGAGCCACGTAAGGCCTTGGCGTGATCGCTCCCCCGATCAGGGCATCTGGCGGAGCTTGGAAGCCCTGCGGGAGAATGCGACCCGCAATAGGCTCGGCTGACTGAAGATGCTGCCAGGGCCCGGGCCCGCACGTGCGGACGTGTCGTCGTTGCCGGGACCAGCAGAGCGTCGACAGGACGTTCTGCTGGCGCTGATCTTGGGCGGGCAGATCGTGGATGCGAGCATCATCTCGACCCAGCGCCAGCGTCTGACGGACACGGGGGCACCATTGTCAGGAATGGCGGTCTTCCCGGGGCCTAAGCAGCAAAACCGGAAACGTTCGCATAGATTGACCGTGGCGCACGTTGGACGTTCAAGCGTGGGCGATGCAAGAGGGGCGCGAATGGGGATCTCCTGGAACCGTGTGGACGAGACCGGACGGCCGACGGTGGCGCCGACTCGGATCCAGGCCACTGATTTCGATCAAAAGCCGGAGTTCGGCCCCGAGTTCGTGCGGTCACATTCCGTCACTATGTATAACAGCAGGATTCTGCACGTGACTCTGTGGTACCGCCAGCACCCATGCGATCAGGCATGTAATCGAAGTCCGGGCGCCTGCACACCATGCGCGGGCAATGCGTGAGTTTACGCTGCGCACCCAGCGAGGCGTCCAGCCAGCGAAACCTGCGAAGTTGTTAAGCCTGATGAAAATGGTGGCGGAGGATAAATGCAATTCGAGCCCGAAGAGCTTCTCGCGAAATATAACGAGGAAAAGCGGAAGAGATTGCAGAACCGCCCCGAAGGCAACGCGCAATATATCGCCGTGTCGAGCGTTCTGGGAGATTACAACAGGGATCCCCTTGCGGAGTCGATCGCAGATCGGGCCTCGATTGAGGCTGACACCGATGTGCTCATTGTCGGGGCGGGGTTTGGCGGGCTTTTGACAGCGGCTGCACTTTCCCGCCGCGGTGTGCGGGATATCAAGATCATCGACAAAGCCGGTGATTTCGGCGGCACGTGGTACTGGAACCGCTATCCTGGTGCGGCTTGTGACATCGAATCCTACATCTACATGCCGCTTTTGGAGGAAACGGGCTACATCCCAACTGAAAAATACGCGAAAGGCGTGGAGATCTTTGAGCATTGCCAGCGCATAGCCCAACATTTCGATCTCTATCCGAGGGCAATGTTCCACACCGAAGTAAAGCGGGTCGAGTGGGTGAACACAGCGGATCGCTGGCAGGTATCCACGAACCGCGGCGACATGATCTCGGCGCGCTTCGTGGTTATTGCTGGCGGAATCATGCACAAGCCAAAGCTTCCCGGCATCCCCGGCATCGAGACCTTCAAGGGGAAAAGCTTTCACACCACGCGTTGGGATTATTCCTGCACCGGAGGAGGTCCAACCGCTCCGATGGACAAACTTCACGACAAGCGTGTCGGCATCATTGGGACGGGAGCGACCGCGGTTCAGGCCGTTCCGAGACTAGCCGAAGCGTCCAAGCATTTGTTTGTTTTCCAACGGACCCCGTCGGGTGTCGCGTCCCGCAACAACAAGCCGACCAGCCCTGGCTGGGCCACATCGCTTCAACCGGGTTGGCAAGCGGCGCGCATGGACAACTTCGCGTCCATCATGGTGGGTGAGTCCTGGCAGGAGGATCTGGTCAATGACGGATGGACGGAGATCTTCCGCCATAACGAGGGAACCAGGTTGTCGCCCGAAGATCAGCAACTCTACGACATGCAACTGATGAATGACATCCGCGCCAGGGTCGACGAGATCGTACCTGACAAGGTCACGGCAGACGCATTGAAGCCGTGGTACAACCGATTGTGCAAGCGCCCCTGTTTCCACGACGAGTACCTGCAAGCGTTTGCGCGCAAGAATGTCACGCTGGTGGATACCTCTGGTTCCGGCATCGAGCGGATGACCGAACACGGCCCGGTCGTGAAAGGCGAGGAATTTAACCTCGACGTTCTCATTTATGCGTCGGGCTTCGACATGAGTACGTCGCTGATCGAGCGGCTCGGCTTCGAGATCTATGGCCGGAACGGACGATCCCTTTCCGATGCGTGGCGGGAAGGGCCGCGGACGCTTCACGGCGCCATGACCAACGGGTTTCCCAACCTGATCATGCTGGGCACTACCCAGGGAGGATACACGGTTAACTTTTCGCATTTGTTGACAAAGATATCAGATCACGCCAGCTGGATTGTCAGTTATTGTCTCCACGAGAAAGTGGCCGCAATAGAACCGACCAGAGAGGCGGAAGATGACTGGTGGCAAAAGGTTTTCGCTGAATTGGAGAACTCACCTGGATCTAGTGATTGTACGCCGGGGTATTACAATAACGAGGGCGCTGCGCCAGATTTGTATACCTTGAGAAACTCGCCATATTCTGGCGGATATGCAAAGTTCTTCGAGATTCTGCAAGACTGGCGTATTGCCGAGCCCTTGAGCGGGGTCACCTTGAGGTTCCAGTGAAGCGGCCCCGCCGGACGCTGATGATCCAGGGACTGGGCGCGAATGCGTCGGTTCGGCCCCGCTTCTAGCGTCGGGCCGATCGCCATCATTGCGACAAGCGGGCTCGCCGGCGTCGGGACAGGCGGCGCGAGAACGATATCCAACCGCGAACGAGACGAAGTGGAGAGGGAATGAGCAACTTTTCTCAGGCGCGCATGCAGCGTGCCTTGCAACAGGCCGACCTCAGCACACTTCGTCTTGCGCTTTATCAGGCGACGCATGATCCCGAAATTGCCGCCATGTCGCCGGAGCCGCAGACGGTTCGCGGCGGAGCTGGCGTCACATACCAGTTGCCTGAGCGATATCGGAGTGCACTCGTCGAAAAAGGCCTTCAATTGCTGGCTCATGGTGTCGGGCAGATTGAAGACCAGATCCCTGACGATCAGGAACTAAGACGCCTGATGGAAATGGCAGGCGATCCCCTCGACGATGCGGAATTCGTAGCGCGACGCGAGATCCCGGCATTCGATTCCTTTCCTTGGGCGGCGCATTGGACAAGGGGCCGTCCGGAGCTGCCAGAGGATTTCCTTGTGGTCATCGTCGGTGCCGGCTTCGGCGGGATCGGGATGGCTATACAGCTTGAAAATCTCGGGATCCCCTATGTCGTTCTGGAGCGGCGACAGGAAGTTGGTGGTGTCTGGAGCATCAATACCTACCCAGGTGCACGGGTGGACACGCCTAGCGCTGTTTACGAATTCAGCTTCGAAAAACGATACCCTTGGCGTGAGTATTTCTCTCGGCAGCCGGAGGTGAGGAAGTACATCGAGTACGTCGCTGAAAAGTACGGCGTTTCGAAAAACCTGAGACTGGGCGTGACCGTCAAGGGAGCGCAGTTCGACGCAGCATCGTCACGTTGGCGAGTGACTGTTGCGGAGCCGGACGGCGCCGAGAAAACCATTGTGGCCAACTTCGTGATCAGCGCGTCAGGTCTGTTTGCATCGCCCAAGCCGCTCGACGTCGAAGGGGTCGACCAGTTCAGTGGCGAGATTTTTCACACGACGGAGTGGTCCACGGATCGAAGCGTAGCCGGCAAGAACGTTGCCGTGATCGGCAACGGATCGACTGGGACCCAGTTGCTCGACCAAGTCTCCAAAGAGGCACGCAGCGTGACCGTATTTCAGCGTACGCCCCAGTGGATTTCCCCTCGGGAGCAATATGGCGCTCCGGTCAGCGGTGAATTGCGGTGGCTCATGGAAAATGTGCCGTACTACTGGAACTGGAGCCGCTATACGGGCGCCTTGTCGACCATGAACCTGTATGGTCTCCTGACGCCTGATCCGGATTGGCAAGCCAGAGGCGGGCTTTTCAGCCCGCAGAATGACGCAGTTCGAACGTTCCTGCAGCAATACATCAAAGACCAAGTTCAGGATCGCGCTGACCTGGTAGCCAAGCTGACGCCACAATATCCGCCGTTCGCGCGCCGGATGGTTGTCGACAATGGCTGGTACAAGGCCTTGCTGAAGGACAATGTCGAATTGGTGACGGACCCGATCGCGCGGTTCGTCCCAAGCGGGATCGAGACGGCGACCGGCGCTTTATACGCCGTGGATACCGTGGTGACCGCCACCGGGTTCAGCGTGGAGAAGTATGTCTGGCCAGCCGCCTATGTCGGTCTGCAAGGTGTTCGCCTTCATGATCGGTGGGGCGAGGAGGGCGCGCGAGCTTACCTGGGTATGATGGTGCCGATGTTCCCGAACTTCTTCATCATGTATGGTCCCAACTCGCAGAATACGAGTGGTGGCGGGGCAGGATTGCCAACGCAAATCGAGATATGGTCTAAGTACATCGGTTCTGTAATCGTCAAGACGATTGAAAGTGGCTGCGGCGTTGTCCAGGTCGATCAGGAGGCGTTCTCTAAATTCTACGAACATCTTGATGATGTGGCACAAAATACCATCTGGTTGCTTGATGAGAAGTCTACTGGACGTAATTACTACGTTTCCAATGGCCGTCTTTTGGTAAATCAACCGTGGTCTCATAACGACTGGCATACGATGGTGACCCGCCCAAGATTCTCGGATCTCCAAATGTCTGCTTGATCGATCCGCGTTCCCTGCGACTGCCTGCCGCCGATCCCCGTGCTCTACGGGAGCATGCACAGCCGCCCCTGCCGCACGCCAGATCGCGCTGTGGCATAGATGCGTGGTTGACGGGGAGGGGGCTGATCAACCCGCCGCATTCGCCATTCGGCGGGATAGGATCCCCATCGCGCCCTTGCCGAGAATGGGGGAATGCTATTATCGATCCCCGGCCGGCCGATGGCATGAGGGTCGAATAGCGCACTGCCGAGCGGGAGCGGCACACCCTTGAACGGCCTTACGCGGGACCTCGCGACGCGGGTTGACATAGGCGTCAGATTACGGAGAGTTATGACTAGCCTGCGAGCTGAGATGATGCAATGATGGCTGCAGGGATTGAGGAAGTGTGGACAGGTCGAGAGCCGGTCTGGCCGTCGGTTGGCACCTGTGCGCCCGTCCGGCAGCTTGGATTTGAAGACCTGTGACTACACTAACTAGGGTGGGATGGTTTTCTGATTGCCGGGCTTTCGATAGTTCAAGAGGAGCCGTTCGCGTGGATATTGACGAGTTGCTGGCCCGGGAAGAGATACGTCAGCGGATGAGCGAGTATGCGTACCACAATGATAACATGGATGCAGAGAAATTTGCCGCCGTGTTCGCCGAGAACGGAATCTTTGAAGGACCCATCACCTCCGTCCGAGGACGGAAGGAGATCGAGCATTGGAAAAAAACTAACAAGGTTCTGCAGGTAAATGGTGCCAGGCCCGACTATGTGCGACATCACATCGGAACGCAGTACATCGAAGTCACCGGTGACGCCGCGAAGGCCACGACCTATTGGAGCGTACTGACGGCCGTTGGCCTTGACCACAGCGGCTACTACGAAGATGATTTCGTTCGAGAAAACGGAAGTTGGCGAATTGCTCACCGGCGTGTCCGCGTCAAATGGATCGCTGAAGACAGCTGCTTGAACCCGAAGGCCATGAACAAGTCCGGTTCGTGAAGCCTTGGGGATGGCAATCGAATTGCGCTCGTTGTGAAGGCTGCTGATTCCGATAAGCCCCCCGGGGGCGGCGGGCGCCGGAGCGGCGCCGCGTCGACAAACGGCCACCCCAATCTTTGCCGCTTCACCGAAGAGGCGGATACTGAGGAAAACGTCATGGGTTCTACTGAATACGAAACGATACTTTTCGAAAAAAGCGATGACAAGGTGGCGACGATCACGATCAATCGTCCTGAGGCGGCCAACAGTTTTAACAAGCAGATGTGCTTGGAATTCGGCGACGTGTGGGAGCGTTTGCGCGCGGATCATGAGGTCAACGCCATCGTGCTAAGGGCCTCTCCGGGACGCATTTTCTCCGCCGGGGTCGATGTGCGCGATGGCACGAACCTAGATATCGAAACCGCCAGTGTCTTCATGTATGACGACCTGTTCGCCAAGGTGGATCCCGGCGAGTACTTGGGACCTAAGCACAACCGGCTGTGGAAGCCCGTCGTGATGGCGGTCCACGGCATGTGCGCCGCCGGTGCACTTTATTGGGTGAACGAAGCGGATATCGTCATCTGCTCCGAAGAGGCGACGTTCTTCGATTCGCATACCACCTATGGCAATGTTGCGGCGCTTGAGCCGATCGGGCTGCGGCATCGCGTGCCTCTCCCCGAGGTGCTGCGGATGGCGTTGATGGGCAACGACGAACGTATCGGCTCAGCCACAGCGCTGCGCATTTCGCTTGTGACCGAAGTTGTGAAGCTGGAAAACCTATGGGCGCGGGCACACGAACTGGCGGCAAAGATCGCGGCGAAGCCTTCGGTGGCAACCCAGGGTACGGTCCGTGCCATCTGGGAGTCGTTGGATGTTGGTCGCAGCCCCGGGCTGCAGATGGGGCTAAAATATTGCCAGCTTGGGGTTCCGAAAGGTACCGCGGAAGTCGATCGCGACAGCGTGATGGCCCGAGCCAAGATCTATGAAACGCGGTGACATCGAGGTCGGCTTGCGTGAGCGATAGGGCTTGCGGCGGGCCTCGTAGACTGGCGGCCAAGCCACCCTGCGAACGCCTGTGACGTAAAGGGGGCAAACGGTGCCGATCGCCACCCCTTCCGTGTTGGACTGAAATGCAACTCTGCCTTCCAAACTGCGAAGCAACGCAAGCTTCGTGTCGAGCGCGTCTGGCAACGCGCAGCAAATGAAAACAACCGTGGGAGTATTCTCGTATGCCGCAGCATCCGCTCAGGGTGGGAATCATCAGCGCCGCTTGGGGCGTGCAGGCTCACTTGCCAGCTTGGCGTGCCGTGGACGGAGTCGAGGTCGTGGCGATCTGCACGTCTCGCCGGGAAACGGCCGAAGCGGCGGCAAGGGACCATGGCTTTGCGCGCTGCTTCTGGGACTTCAGGGCCATGGCGGAAGATCCCGATATTGACCTCATCGACTGCGGCACTCGGCCGCCATTGCGCTATGAGATGGTCAAGGCTGCGTTCGCTGCCGGCAAGCATGTCTATCAGGGGATTCCGTTTGCGCAGAACCTTGCCGCCGCGCGCGAGCTGAACGAGCTGCACCGGGCATCAGGCAAGGTCGCAGCGGTCGACGCGTTCATCCAGGCCGCGCCGGCGATGGTCTACATGAAGGAGCTTATCGATCAGGGCCAAATTGGTGAGGTGCAAGGCTTCAACATTCGCTTAGACACCGGTCTGTTCACCGAAGCGCGGAGCTACACGCCTGGCTACACTTGGTTTGCGGATCCGGCCAACGGCGCCAGCGCGATGCGCAACACCGGCAGCCATTCCCTCCACCTGCTTGTTCACCTGCTCGGGCCCGTTCGCGAAATCGTCTCTGACCAATCGCTGCGTCTGCAAGAGTGGAAGATGGATGATCGGCCGGCCATCAAGCCCGGAGTTCCGGACACCAGCTACAACCTCATTCGCCTGCGCAGCGGCGTTTCAGGCATGCTCCAGACGGTCTGGACCATGGTCGACGCTCCAGGGTTCCGGATTGATGTGTGGGGAACAAAGGGGCGGCTCGCGGCGGTCTCGACGATCTTCCCGCAAAGCTACAGCTGCAAGCTGTTCCGCAGCGATGATGTGGCCTTCATGGTCCTGGACGAACATGAGATCGAGGTACCGGAACGATTAAAGGCGTTGCCCGGCATCTCGGTCCATGCGGACGAGCCGCGCATGGGCGTGTTCCCGATGGCAAGCATCTATGCATCGATGCTGCGCGAGATGGACGGAAAAGGCCATGCCTCGCCGGACTTCGCGCAAGCGCTGCACGTGCAGGAGGTGGTCGAAGCCGCCGCGGTCTCCTCGGCCGAGCGGCGTTGGGTCGCGATTGGGGATTCAGGCTGAGTTTAGGCGCCGGGCGAAGGTAGCCTTGTCGACATCACTGGCCGGGATGGGCGGGGCGGAGTTCAACTGTTCGCAAGACGTTCGCCTTGGCCGCCGGCTCCGTCACATCGCGTTTGGCTCCGGCATCCATACGTGTATGGACATGCACCTCGACCGGGGTGAGTTGCGGATTGCGACCAAGCGGTTTCCGGCTCGCACGCCCGCATCCAGGATTGCCGACGGTCAGCGTCTGGGCGTGCTGCTCATTTCTCAGTCGGACGATACGTCGCATCAACAGGCGGGTACGCTGCGCCAGCGGGCAGGTAGGTCAACATCGTACCTCCCTGATGCCGGATCCGCAGGCGCGCGGTAAAACGCTGTCTCAAGCAGGGCAGGGCGATGGCAGCATCAATCTGATGTCGGCAGCGCTTTGGCCTCACGCAGGCCCATCGGCCGGCCTCCTATCGCAAGTGCGCTCGTTCCGGGCTTAACGGCCAGCAGTTCCAAGCCACTCTGCTCGTCGAAGTAGCGCTTCCCGGTCAGAATGGCCCCGGCATGGGCGGGATCGGCGGTCAGGCCTTCCGGCTTTGGGGTGTCAGATGGAACCAGAACATGTCCACCACACGTCACCTGCTCGTCGCTGCTCGCAGGACGCACGACGACGAATTCGGCATTGCACGCCGCGCTTTTCCAACGGGAGCCAGGCTTCAACTGCATTCTAATCTCCGAATGAACCTGGCCCACCTTGCATTGGAGTGACACATCCGTCAAGTTCTCGCATGGCCGGCAGTGCGAAGCAACGAGGCGCTGCGCGTCGGCGCGGAAACCGGCGCAGACGACAGCCACGGGCGAGAATTTACACTGGCCCGTTTACACCCTATTGCTAGGCGAGCGCCTCTATCCGTTTGTCAAGCCAAGGCCGGTGGTCGAGGCGGAAGCGTATTTGGATATCTTAGTAGTCATGGGAAACGCATCAAAAGTGGACGAATCATCGGATAAGGCGACGGCAGCACCTCGCCGCGCGCGCTCGACGCCCTTGCACCGCTCTGCCCACATTCCACTACGCAAACGAGCTTTGCGCACGAAAGAGCATATCATCGATACAGCGAAGTCGCTGTTTCTCAAGCAGGGATACGCGGCAACGACGATCGACGATATCGCCGTTGCTGCAGGCGTGTCGCGTGCCTCGTTCTACACCTATTTCTCGTCGCGTCGTGAGATCATGATTATCGCGGGGCACGATGCGCGGCACGAGAGCCTGGAGCTGGTTGAGCAACTGCGCCACTTCAACAAGGAGGAACTGCACAAAGAGTTTGAAGGGTGGATCAGCCGTTACTTTACCTTCTTGTCAAACCATGGCGGCTATCTGTTGACTTGGCAGCAGGCGGCATTGCAAGATAATGAGTTGCGCGTGCTTGGAATGCGCGGTTCCAAGCGAGCGACCGACATTCTCGCAGAATCGTTTAAAATGCTGGGTTCCAGGCTGTCGGACGCGGATCTGAATATCCGCAGCCTTGCTATAAGAGCTATGCTCGACCGGTTCTGGTATCATTGGCGCATTACGAAAACGCCGATCAAGCAAAAGGCGGTTCTGGAGAATTTCGCTGACATGATCATCAGCATGATCCTTGGTAGTGATACGGAAGTGCCTCCAGTCGCGCCACCGAAGCGGAAGAAAAAGGCGGTGGCTGACCCAGTAGCTCCCGAGCAGAAGTAGCGCTAATCAGGCACGATGATCTGATCGGCTCGCGATATCTCGGGCACGATATCAGGCACATGGGCGAACGATCGTCCACTTGCCGTCGAGACCGGGGCGAGCGCTGGCTCAACGCCGCGATGCATGCTGGTGTTCGTCTCACCATAGCCAACAACGACACTCACTTCGGGTCGACAGGCAAAGCGTATGCGACAAGCATCGTTCCCAGCTTGACCTGAAGGGCCGCTGATCCTCCAGCTGCGATCACGACGAACTGGCGCCCGCCGATCGAGTACACGATCGGCGTTGATTGTCCGCTACCAGGCAATGCGCTCTTCCATAATTCCCGCCCTGTCCGGACGTCGAGAGCCCGGATGTAGCCATCCTTCGATGCACCGATGAACAGGAGGCCCGACCCGGTCACAACGGAGCCACCGTGGTTCAGCGCGCCCATCGGCAAGGGCAAGGGTTGTGGCAGTCCAAGCGGCGCGCTCCCTTTTGCGGTTCCGAATGGATGGCTCCAGAGCAACTTGCCGCTGGCAAGATCGATGGCACTCAGGTGCCCGTAAGGCGGCGCGTTGCAAGGGGCCCCGATCGGCGAGAGCCAGAATTTCACAGCTGCGCCGTAAGGGGTGCCAAGTTGCGGAACGCCGCCGCCGACCTCCATTGCCGAACCCCAGTTGCCTTGCGGCTTCAATCCCCGAGCGTCCGACTCGGCTCGCGTGATCAGGTGCAGGTAGGTCGCAAGCCGGTTGGAGTTGACAAACATGACCCCATGGACCGGATCGATGGTGGCGCTACCCCAGTTGATCGCGCCGAACGAGCTGGGATAGAGGATGGAAGGGGTAACGCCGGGGTGGGTGTAGTCGCTGTCGTACCGGGCCTTGCGATATTCGATCCGGCAGTAGAGCTGGTCCAGCGGCGTAACGCCCCACATGTCGGCCTCTCTCAGGCGCGGCCCGCGAAACGAAGGCAGGGCATCGGAAAGCGGCTGGGTTGGCGCCGGGCGCTCTTCAGGCACCCCGCCGCGACTGGGCATCGGCGTTTCCGTGACCGGGAAGATGGGCCGGCCCGTGATCCGGTCGAGCACGAAAATCTCGCCACCTTTGGTTGGCTGCACCAATGCATGTTGGACGGAGCCGCCGACCGGCAGATCCACGAGCGTGGGTTGAGCCGGAACATCCCTGTCCCATAGGTCGTGATGCAGTGTCTGGAATGACCACCGCACCCGCCCGGTCTCAGCATCCAGGGCGACGACGGAACTAGAGTATTTATCGTCGAACGGCCGTCGCTGAGCGCCGAAGTAATCCGGGGTCGGGTTGCCGGTCGGAACGTAGACCAGCCCGAGCGTATCGTCCGCGCTCATGGGCGCCCAGGAGTTCGGCGTGCCGGGCGTATATGTCTGGCCGGCTGGCGGCGCTCCGGTCCGATCGGGGCGGCCCATGTCCCATGCCCAGGCAAGACGTCCGGTCACCGCGTCGAACGCGCGAACTACGCCGGAGGGCTCACCCCAGTATTGCCCGTCGCTGATCCAGCCGCCCACGACGATCTTGCCCCGCGCGATGGTGGGCGCGGATGTGACGCGATAATAGCCTAGCGGAGCGCGCGACAGGCCTTCCCGCAGATCGACTACACCACCGGCGCCGAACCCCGGACACAGGCGACCCGTGCGCGCGTCAATGGCGATGAGCTGGGAATTTGCGTTGGCCGTGAAAATGCGTTCCGCGCAGCGCTTGGCGGTTGCTGCGGTACGATAGTAGGCCACCCCGCGACAGCCGAGGCCATGCCGCCCGCCAGTCGCGTCGAAATTCCACCGCGATCGGCCACTGGCCGCGTCAATCGCGGCCAGTTCATTGCTGTCGTTGCAGGCGTAGACCGTATCGTCGATTTTGATCGGTGTGCCGATCATCCCCGGCCAGGAGCCGACATTGGCGGTCCAGGCCACGGTGAGCTGTCCGACATTGGCGGGCGTGATTTGATCCAGAGGCGAATAGCGCGATCCGCCCGCGTCGCGCCCCCAAAATCGCCAATTGGCGGGGTTGTCGCCTGTCCCTTGCGCGAACCGCCAAGCCGCCGGGAATGCGCCCCATCCGGCCTGGAACCGCGGATCCGCGCTGCTCGCCGGGCCGACGGCGGCATGGAGGAGAAAGCCGGCTAGGGTGGCGATGAGCGCGCCTGCGAGAACCTTGGGGGCGGTCGAAGGGCGGCCAATTTTGCCCGCGAACAGGAGACGGGTCCACGGCAGCAGCAGCCACAATCCTGCCAGGGTCAGCACCAGCAAGCGCGGCAGCAGCAACCAGGCATGGAACCCGACTTCCCATACCGCCCAGACGATGCTCCCGCCGACCGTGACCCAGTAGAGCCAGATGCCGAGTACATGGCGCCGCAGCATGAGCACAGCCGACATCACGATCGCTCCGCCCGCAACAAGGTAGTAGGGCGAACCGCCCAGGCGCGCGAGCAGGATGCCGCCCACCAACATCGCCAATCCGACGACGCCAAGAACCGCAGCCGTCAGATACAAGAGTGCCGCTGCCCAAGCCGGCACTCGGTTGGCTTGAGCCGGATACGTCTCTCCCATTCTCCACTCTTTCTCTATCTGGCTGGGCTGGTACGAAACAGCGTTGGCGTGCGTCAACGGCGAACCAAATTGCTGGCTTTCAGGGGGCGGCGGTCATGACCTTCCGACCGCAGCGTATCGTTTGGGCTCGATCACATGGTCGCTCGTCGAGCACTTTCGGGCGCCGGTAGTCTCGCGTTTGTCGCGTTCAAGGCGACGTGTCGCGTAATTCATCTTGACCTCGCCCGACCGCCGCGATCCGGTCACAGGGACTCGCTCCCGTGCAAAGCGACCCGGTGCGTCCGAGCACTTGGCCTGCGAATGTCCGGATGACCTCAAATAGGAAGGCGGTCTCCTGCCGCTGCGGCTCCATCACGGGCCAGTCGTGCAACACGTTCGGGAGCATGACAGACGTGATTGGGGTGCCATTGGCACCAAGCTGTCGGGCCAAGCCCATCGAATCGTCCGCCAGAACTTCCGCGCTCGACGCGAACAGGCAAACGGGGGGAAGCCCGTCGAGGTCACCGAGCAATGGCGAGGCCCGTGGATCGTCCGCTGGCCAGCCCTGCAGATAGTCTTCCGCCGAAGCTTTCGCCGACGCGCTGGAGAAGAGCGGATCGGACCTTGCGCAACGTTCGTAGCTATCGGCGATGATCCGCAGGTCGAGCCAGGGGGACATGAGGATCAGTCCGGCCAATGGAGCAGGGGGAGCCAGGGCGTCTGCAACGGCAAGGGCCAGTCCGCCACCCGCGGAATCGCCCGAGAGAACGATGGGCCCGACATCGGGACGAGCCGACAACTCCGTCAAAATGCCGACCACGTCGTGGACGGCATGGGGAAACGGGAACTCAGGCGCTAAGGCGTAATCGGGCAAGATCACCGGCGCGTCGGCCGCTGCCGCAAGACGGCTGCCGAAGGCGATCCAGTCTTTCGCAGAGCCCAGCCGGTACCCGCCCCCATGAAGATGAAGGACAACGGCACCGTTTGCGGCCGGCTCTCCCACAGTTTGGCAAGCCACGCCCGCGATCACCTGGTCGCGTGAAGCGAGATCACCGTTCGGCGGACTGGCGGAGCGGCGCGCCAGCAGGGCCGTGTCTGCGGCATGGCCGTCGCGACGGGGGGGTAGGGGATGTCGCACGCTCAGTGTCTTGCAGGCCATCGCTTCACTCCACCGCCCTGGCCATTTTCCGGATCTGCTATCACGCCCAGCCGGGGATCAAGGCATGATCATCCCGCCGTTCGGCCGGATCACCTGCCCCGTCACGAAACTCGATGCGTCGGAGGCGAGATAGAGCATGGTCATGGCGATATCGTCCGGTTTTCCTACTCGCCCAAGGGGGATCATCGCGGAAACTTCCGCAAATCGGCGTTCCTTGGCGACCGGATCGATCTCTCCGGTGGCGTTGCGAAAGCGATACTCGACCATGGGCGTGTCGATGAAGCCTGGCGCAACGGCGTTTACGCGGATGCCAGCATGACCCGCTTCCACGGCCAGCGTGCGCGTCAGCATGTTAACCGCCGCCTTCGACATCGTGTAGGCCGACAGCCCGTTCGTCGGCATATCGGCGCCACACGACGAAATATTGATGATCGAGCCACGTCGTTGCGGGAGCATCTTGCGCACGGCGGCAGCGCAGCACCAGAATACGCCTTTTAGATTGATGTCGAGAATGCGGTCGAGCTCGGCCGGATCGGTTTCTGCAACGGTCATGAGCGAAATCACGCCTGCCGCGTTGACCCACACGTCGATCGCGCCTTCGCTCGCGGCGAAATCGGCAAATGCGGTGATACCCTCGGGATCCCGCACATCCACCCGCTTCGTTTCTACCTGTCCGCCGTTATCTCTCACCAGCTCGGCGGTGCGATCGAGCTCGGTGGCATTGACATCGGCGATGGTGACTGAGGCCCCGGCCTGGGCGAACGTGATGGCCGCCTGGCGTCCGATGCCCGTCGCCGCACCCACCAACACCGCCCGGCGTCCGGCCAGCGAGAACGCCTTAGTTGGATCGTCCATTATCCGCATCCACTCCTGATCGGTCGCTTGTGTGTGAAAGCGATCGCGCACGCAGCCGGTCCTTCGGTTCGCACTGATCAGGAGCGCGGCTCTGCCTGGAACCAGCATGCTGGACCCTATGCCGCCACTGCCCGACCAGCACCCGATGCCTGCTTTTTCGCGCACGCCGTGCCGGAGTCAATTCAATTTTTGACAGTGTTGTAAAGCGCGCGCTGTTCCAATCTTCTGCCACTTGATGCAGTTTGGGGCGGCGTGCTCGTTCATGGATACGGGACGCTCTGCCGAGGAGACGCGGGTGACACCGGATCAGTCAAACCACAACAGCCTTGTGGATCGCCTGCAGAGGCTTGAAGACATCAACGCGGTAACGCAACTCATCGCCTCCTATGGCCCCGTCGCCGACACCTGCGACCGCGATGGCCTTGAGCAGATCTGGCACCCGGAAGCGACGTATGAAATCGGTGGGATCGGTGTGTTCAAGGGGCCCGAAGGCATCGCCGAGGCATTCGCCGGAGAGTTCCACAGTTCCATTGTGAAGAACGGGTCGGCGCACATCTCATCCACGCCGCAGGTGGCGATCAACGGTGATGCGGCCACGGTGAAAGATTACGGCACACTATTCTGGCACGACAAAGGCCAATTCATTTGCGGCCGTCTCACAGCCACGTACTGGGAACTGCAACGCGGCGGCCCGCACGGCTGGCAGGTGACGAAACGCACGACCATTTTGCTCGACGGCGGAAACGACGCCCGCGATCTTTTGGCCAAGCCATTATGACGATCGGTGGCGGCGCGTTGTTCAATCGGCAAAACCATCGCGCCTGGGTGAATCGGCACTCGAAGCGGTGTTCGTCGCGCAAGAACCATCCGGAAGGGCGTAAACCATGACTTTGAACGATCTTGCCAATTCCCAGGTATTGGCCTCGGTCGAGGGCGGCGTTCTCAGGATCGTTCTCAACCGTCCAGACAAACGCAACGCCGTAAGCGCAGCCATGTACGACGCGTTGGCTCGGTTGCTGGCTTATGCCAAGCAAAGCCAAGACATCGTCTCGGTGGCGATACTTGGAGCCGGTCCGGACTTTTGCGCCGGGACCGATCTTGCGGAACTCAAGGCGGGTCGTCCGTCCCGCCCCTTCGAAGAACGGGAAGTCGGGCGGTTTCTCAGGGAACTCGTGTGGTTCGACAAACCACTTGTCGCGGGCGTTCGTGGCCGCGCGATTGGATTTGGCTTCACACTCCTGCTGCATTGCGACGTTCTATTTGTTGCCACGGACGCGCAACTCAGCGCGCCATTCGCGCGGCTGGGCTTCGTGCCGGAAGCAGGGGCCAGCCGTTTGCTGCCCGCGCGCGTCGGCTATCGGAATGCCTTCCAGATCTGCGCCCGGAACAGCGTTCTCGTCGGCAGCGAAGCGGAACGGTTCGGCCTTGCGACTGCCGCTCTCGCATCTTCCGAAGTCGATGCTGCCACACTTGCCGAGGCCGTGACGCTGGCGGCTCAACCGAGGAACTCTCTACGCGCGATCAAGCGGCTGATGATGTCGCCGGATGAGACCTGGGCTGCAATCCGGCGCGAGATGCATGAGTTCGCGGAACTCAGGGCCAGTCGGGTTGAGGCGTAGCGCGAATACCGCGCGGCGCCTCGATCGGGCAGGCAGGCACCAGCACAAGGGGAGAGATGATGAGTACGGTAAACGAGGCGGTGCAACACACGCTTGACAGGCTCGTCGCCGAAGGCGCCGAAATCGGAGTGCAAGTCTGCGCGTGGCTTGGTCAGCAACAGATTGTCGACTGCTGGTCGGGAATGGCGGACGTGGTCGTCGGTCGCGAGGTTGATGGCGATACGCTCTTCAACGTTTTCTCGGTGTCGAAAGCCGTGACGGCCGTGGCCATGCACATGCAGGTCGAGCGCGGTCTGGTCGACTATGATGCGCCAGTGGCCAGCTACTGGCCCGAGTTCGCGCAGGCCGGCAAAGCCGATGTAACTGTACGCCATGTTCTCAGCCATGTGTCCGGCGTGTTGCGCATGCCCCCCGATGTCACGCCCGAGCTGATGACGAACTGGGACTGGATGTGCCGCCGAATAGCGGAAATGGATGCCTCGTTTCCCGCCGGGACGAGATCCTCGTACCAGTCGATGACGTTTGGTTGGCTGATCGGCGAGGTGGTGCGTCGCACCGACCCGCAACGGCGGCCCTTCGGTCAATTCGTGAAAGATGAGATTGCGGATCCTCTGGGTGCCTCCGATCTTTGGCTGGGCATCCCCGATCTCGTCGAGCCGCGGATCGCCAAGCTGGATGGCAGCGCCGCTTACGTCGCTCCGAGCGATCACCCGATGCGCCAAGCCCAGCCGCTGACCGTCGATCTGATGCCCGATCCCTTCGAGCGTCCCTACATCCGGCGCGCCTGCATCCCGGCGGTGGGTGGAATTTTCAACGCACGCAGCGAAGCGCGCTTCTGGGCGATGCTGGCCAATGGTGGTGAGCTGAACGGCGTCCGCCTGTTGTCGGCGCAACGCATCGAGAGTTTTCGCGAGCTGCGGGTCCACCACGATGCGCCCGACCCGGTGTTCTTCGGCATGATCGTGCCGATCGCGTGGTCAGGCTTCTGGCTCGGCGGCGCGGCCGCGCCTCCGTCTTCGGCCCCGCGCAACATGCGCGCACTTTGCCACCCCGGCATGGGCGGCTCAATCGGCTGGGCCGACCCGGACCTCAAACTTGCGGTTGCTATCTGCCACAATCGCATGTTCGATGCGCCCGACATCGCTCATGACAGCCGAACCATCATCGGCGATGTGATCCGCGGTGCATTATGAAGACCGATTACATCATTGTCGGCGCCGGTTCGGCCGGGTGTGTGCTTGCTGACCGGCTTTCCAAACATCCGAATCACTCGGTGCTCCTCGTCGAAGCCGGGCCGGATGATGCCAGTCCATACATCCACATGCCCCGTGGCGCCGGCAAGCTCTACACAGATCCCCGCCATGTCTGGCACTTCGAGACGGAGGCCGCCGGTGCTGCTCCTTCTGAAACCTGGATGCGCGGCAAGGCCGTGGGGGGATCGTCGTCGATCAACGGTATGATGTATTTCCGCGGCCAGCCGGAAGATTACGATGCGTGGGAAGCACTCGGTGCCAAAGGATGGGGCTGGGACAAGATGGGCCGGGCGTTCCGGGCGATGGAGCGGCACGAACTGGGCGAAAGCGATTGCCGCGGCGGTAACGGGCCGCTCGGCATTACCATCGAGCCGATCCACGATCCGCTCTCCGAGGCCTTCATCGCCGCAGGGGTGCAGATGGGCCTTCCCCGGGTCGACGATCTCAATGCATCCGGTCGCGATGGTGTCGGCTACGCGCCGCGCACCATTTGGAAGGGCCGGCGGCAGAGCGCAGCGCAAACCTTCCTGAAGCGAGCGCGGCGCCGGCCCAACTTGCGCGTTCTGACCGGAGCGATGGTCGATACCGTGCTGTTCGAAGGTCGCAGGGCGGTCGGGATCTACGCGATTATCGATGGCCGCAGGCAACGGTTCGATTCCGGCCGCGAGGTGATCATCTCGGCTGGCGCCATCATGTCACCGCAAATTCTGCAACGGTCCGGTATCGGGCCCGCCCGATTGCTTGGTGATTGCGGCATTGGCGTTATCGTGGATAGTCCGGGTGTCGGCCGGCACATGCTCGAGCACCGCCTTTTGCAGATGGTGTTCGACCTTGCCGGGCCGCACAGCCAGAATCGGCAACTGAACGGACTGCGCCTCCTCGGCAATGTCGTTCGCTACTACCTGACGGGACGCGGTCCGATGGCGGCCGGCTACGGAAGCGTCGGCGCATTTGGCACCGTACTGCCCGAATCCGCAACCCCCGACATCGAGATTCTGCTCTCGCCGATGGTGGCCGCCGCGGACGCCACAGGCCGCATGACGGTCGATCCGCGGCACAGCATCACGCTTTTTGGCTACCCGCTGCGCTCGCGCAGCGAAGGCTCTGTGGAAATCAGCGCCCGTGACCCGGCCGCCCCTGCTCGGATCCGCACAGGTTATCTTACCGACCCCTACGATTGCGCGGTTACCGTGGCCATGCAGCGCTACCTGCGAACGTGGATGACGCGACCGGCTATCGCGCCGATGATCTCGGGTGAGCGTGAACCTACCAGATCGCTTCAGACCGACAACGAGATCCTCGACGGCTTTCGTCGCATAGGTCAGGCTGGATGTCATGCCTGCGGGACGTGCAGGATGGGTGACTTCGCCGACGCCGTGCTCGACGCAACGCTCAAGGTTCGCGGCGTCGATCGTTTGCGGATCGTCGACGGATCGATCATGCCGACGATGGTATCTGCGAACACGAACGGCCCGATCATGGCGTCCGCGTGGAATGCCGCGGATATCATCATCGCGGCAGCGGCGGGCTGACGAACGCGTTCGCTCGGTGCGAACGCCGCGGCAAGCACGATGAACCCGGCGTTGCGGTGCCGCTGTGGAAGATGCAGGATGCAAAGAAACCCCGGCTCGAGCGACGCCGATCGGGTAATCAGAATTTGACGGTTGTGACGATTTAGTGCGAAGCAGGACCCGCTGACCATTGATGCGTCGGGGGCCGAGAGGTAAAGCCTACCTCCTGCAGGTCCGCGATCCTGCAGATTGGCTGCTCGTGATCGTTCTGAATTCTGGCAAGGGCTTCAATGACACAATCTGACCCACAGGCATCGCGGGGAACTTCACTCGCAGGGTTAAAGGTGCTGGACCTGTCCAGAGTGCTGGCAGCCCCGCTCGCTGCGCAGATCCTCGGCGATCTTGGCGCGGAAGTCGTCAAGATCGAGCGGCCAGGCACCGGTGACGATTCGCGCAATATCGGCGGCGTCGCACTTGACGGTCGTGATGGGCCCACATCGGAACGATCGTTTTTCCTGTCGTGTAACCGTAACAAGCAGTCGCTCACGCTCGATCTTGCCAATCCGGCGGCACAAGAGGTGGTGAAGCGGCTCGCGATGAGCGCGGACGTGCTGATCGAGAACTACAAGGTCGGCACGCTGGCCAAGTATGGGCTTGATTATGACAGCCTCGCTGCTTTGAATCCGAGGATGATCTATTGCTCGGTCACCGGTTACGGCCAAGACGGTCCTCGCGCGCCCGAGCCCGGCTATGATCCGGTTTTTCAGGCTGAAAGCGGGATCATGAGCATCACCGGGTTCCCCGATCGGGAACCGGTCAAGGCGGGGACCTATCTTGTCGACATCTTGGGCGGGCACAACGCCGCGATCGGCATTCTTGCCGCGCTGAACGACCGGGCCAACACCGGGTTGGGGCAACATGTCGATATTGCGCTGTTCGATTGCGCGCTGGCCTCGCTGGCTACGGTGGGCCAGACTTACCTTGTGTCAGGGCAGGTCCCTGGGCGGCAAGGGAATGGCCCGCTGAGCGGCGGGCCTTCGGATGTGTTCAATTGCGCTGACGGTTCTGTCTACATCATCGCTGGCCTCGACCGCCAGTTCCAGAAGCTGTGCGCGGTTCTGAAGCTTGAGCATTTGCCGAACGAGCCCAGGTTCGCGAAGACGACCTCACGGTATACCCATCGGGCGGAACTGCGGGAGATCTTGCAGCAGGCGATCCAAACCTGGCAGTGCGCGCCCCTGCTGGCTGAACTCTCGGCTGTCACGGTTCCGGCGGGGCGCGTGAATACTGTCGAGGAAGCATTGTCCGATGATCAGGCGGTCTTCCGCAACATGGTCCTGCCGATGGCGCACCCGTTGTCCGACAATCTCAAGGTGCTGGCGAGCCCGATCCGCTTGTCACGGACGCCGCCGGTGTACGACCAGCCGCCGCCATTGCTTGGGGAGCATAGTGACAGTGTTCTCAACCGCTGGCTCGGCATGTCGGCGAACGAAGTTGGCGAACTCCGTGCTAACGGCGCGCTCTGAACGTAAGATCATGAAGTATAATTGAAAATTCAACATCTAGGACCACGCCTGACTGGAGGTTCTCCAAAGTTGCAAGGCGCACGTGAGCCAAGTTGCCGAAGTTGGGCAGCGCTCGACATCGGGGCCTATGGGCTCTGACGAACTGATTTGAGAAGGGTAGAGGTCATGGCATCGAAACCAATTCCGCAACCGTCCGAGGCCTCGCTGCCTTATTGGGAGGCATGTCGCTCGCACGAACTGCGTATCCAGCGCTGCCTTCAATGTGGGTCACTAATACATTACCCAAAGCTGCGCTGCCCCACCGATGGAAGCGATCAGTTTGAATGGGCATTGATGAGCGGGCTTGGGGCCGTGCACAGTTTTGTGATCCCACGTCGCGCCTTTCACCCCGGGTTTAAGGACGAGGTACCGCATGTCATTGCGATCGTAGAGCTGGACGAGGGAGTCCGAGTGCTCACGAACATCGTGGGAGCGGACCCCGCTGACGTGCGAGCTGGAATGCGGGTGACGCTGGAGTGGGACGATAACGCGGGTGAATATCCTCTCGCCAAATTCAAGCCCATTGTGGGAGGACATGCATGACCCTTCATCGCAAGGCGGCTGTCACCGGGATCGGCGAGACGAAGTATTCCAAGGGCTCCGGCATGTCCGATCGGGAATTGCAGCTGCAGGCTGTGGAACGGGCCATCGCCGATGCCGGCATCAATCGGGACGAGATAGACGGAATTATCCCTTCACCGCACGGCAACGGTTTCACAAGCGAGGGCTTCAACGAGCATCTTGGCCTGAAGCGGTTGGCGTTCTCGGCCACCGTCCATTTTGGGGGTGCCAATGGTCTGACGGCGATGCACGCCGCCACAATGGCTGTGGCGAGCGGCTCCGCGCGGCATGTGTTGGTCGTAGCCGGACGCAACGGATATTCTGGCACGAAAATCTCGGCGCGGCCGCAACTCCTCCAGGCTAACTTCGAGGCGACGCGTGAGTTCGAAAGCCCGTTTGGGGCCACAGTGCCCATGCATTTTTATGCATTAATGGCTCAACGCATGATGCACCTTTACGGTACAACCAGCCGCCAACTAGGCATGGTCGCTGTGACGGAACGCGCTCATGCCTTGTTGAACGACAATGCGATCATGCAAGCGCCCCTGTCCATTGAAGAGCATCAGCAATCCCGGATGCTGGTTGATCCGCTTCACCTATTTGATTGCTGTATAGAATCTGATGGGGCCGCCGCGTACATTGTCAGTGCGGCTGATGCGGCTCGCGACTGTCGTAACACGCCCACGTGGGTGCTGGGCATCGCCGAAGGTCATCCGGATTCACCATCGTCGATCGTCACGCGGTCCGATACACTTCGATCGGGAATCGGTATCGCGGCGCCATATGCTTTGAAGATGGCTGGTATCACTCCCCACGACCTCCAGGCCGCTATGCTGTATGATCCGTTCTCCTTCTTAGTCATCTTGCAGCTCGAAGCACTTGGTTATTGCAAAACCGGTGAAGGCGGCCCGTTCGTAGAATCCGGTGGCATAGCGCTTGATGGCGCCTTGCCGACGAATACGCACGGCGGCTTGCTGTCTCAGGCGCATTCGGTTGCCGGGATCAATCATCTGTGCGAGGCGGTCAGGCAATTGCGGGGGACGGCTGGCAAGGCGCAAGTCGATCTGTCTGGTCCGGTAGTTGTAACCGGTAACGGCGACTTTGGGGACGGAGCCGTTGCGGTGTTGTCTAACAGTTAAAGCCGCTGCAGCTTGCGTGGATGCATCGATGTTGTGCAGGCAAGGGACGGATCGAGCGTCCCGCCTGTCGCGTAAGCTATTGAAGGTACTCCTTCAAGTCCGGCAAGAAATTATCAAAACGGTCGTGATGGACCCAGTGCCCGGCATCTGTGTAGCTGGTTATCCGCGCGTTTCTGAGGTTCGCAACACGTCGGTCCATGTCAGGATGCTCTGCCCAACTGTTTGCCCCGTGTATCAGCCACACGGGGCATTCGATCGCCGCCCAACTGTCCTGCAGCTGTTCGCCAGGCAAGCCCATTGGGATGAATGACCGCACGTAATTGTCGTACTTCCAACTCCAGGTGCCGTCCTCGTTGCGTACGGTCCCATGTTTCGTCAGATGAGTGGCTCGATCAATCGAGAGTTGGCTATTTTCTTGTCTCATTCGTGCAAACGCTTCGTCTAACGTGGCGTAGCGCCGAGGCGATCGTGCGCTTAAGGCGCGACGATCGGTGATCCAATCGCGCCAAATCTGGGTCGAAGTTTTTGCATCATCCCGATCAAAGTGGCTAACGCCCACCCCCTCAATCAGCGCAAGTCGGCGCACCCGTTCAGGATAGAGGCTAGCGAACCGCAACGAGATCGCCGCGCCGAGCGAGTGCGCGATGATGGAGACTGGTTGCTCACTGATCTGATGAATCAGTTGCGCAAGGTCCGATACATAGAAGGGCAGAGCGTAGCTTCCGTCAGGCGACCACGCGCTGTCGCCATGTCCCCTAAGATCCGGACAGATTATGTGCCAGTCGCGACAAAGTTTGCGGGCAATCCAATCCCAACTGCGAGCGTGGTCCATGCCGCCGTGGACCATCACCAACGGTGGCGCCGTCGGATTGCCCCAGTCGAAATAATTGAGGGCAAGCCGCTGTGAAAAAAAGCGGTGCGCAGTAGGTTCGACCTCGTTCATATACTTCCCTTGAGATCCGACGTTGAAGGCCCCGATAGCTATGGCGGGTGTGCTGCGTCGCATCAGCGTCGTTCTTGAAGAACGGCCATCCGGGAGAGGACTTGTTCTAAAGGTGTTGACTGCGCTGCTTCCGGCCACCGTGCCCGGATGCCTCACAGGGCCGAGCTTGGAATCCCGCACTCCCGCTCAGGACGTGTCAGGAGCGTGCGCAAGGTCTCGGCAAGACGAACGGGTTGATCCAGCATCACGTGGTGAGCGGCGTCAGGGATCATGGTGAAGGTGGTTCCTGCCGGCGCTTGCGCCTGTTGTGCCTCGCGTATGCGCTCAGGAGTCAATTCAGATTGTTCGCCATAGACGAACGCGAGTGGGCATCGGCTCTGATGCAAGGCTTCGAAGCTGTTGGAATAGCGAAGCTTGCTGACGTAATCGGGATCGAAACACCACCGCCAAAAGCCGTCTGCGTCCTTTAAAAGTCCATGCCGCCCAACTTCATCCACGAGCCAGGCATTTTCGCAGTTTTGCGGTGGAGATAAGCGGAACCGGCCCAACGCGTCCTTGAGCGTTTTGTAGCGCCTTAGCTTTGTAGACGACGATGGATGTTTGCCAGAGGCCATGCCGGTGTCGACCATGATCATGCACGACAATTTGTCTCCATGTCCGGCCGCAAGGATGCTAGCTGAGTTGGCACCAAAGCTATGGGCTATCAGCGCCGGCATTGCGTCCCCTGCGAGCAGCCCCGCATCGTCCATCACAGCGAGCATTTCTTCTGCGTGCATGTCAAAGCTGTACTCAGTCCGCCAACCGGAGCGGCCCATGCCCGAAAGAGAAAGTGAAGCGACGCGGAAATTGTGCGCGAGAAGGGGCGCAACTGGGCCCCACCAACGTGAATGCGCAAAGAGACCATGAACCAACAGGACCCCAGGCCGGTTCGCTTCACCCCATGTACAATATTCAACGTTGGCGCCTTTCACCATGACATTGTGGCTCTCTGGCTCGCTGAGTTCGAGACGTGAAAGCCACGGGGCCGTTAGCGGCGCCTCGCCACCAAAGCTTGCGAGCGGATATTTTACTATGTCATGTCTGTCCGGCTTGCTGCTCACGGGTCTTCCGCCGCCTTGATGTCGAAATATGACGATAGCGTCAGATCTAAGGCTGTCAATTAAGCAGGGGGTTGATCAATTGGTACGCCTCCGATGCTTGCGAATGGAGGTGTTTGCGCCAACTCATAGCCTGGCGTCAGACGGGGCAGTCCGGCGGCTGAACAGCTCATGTGGCAAGCTTACCCGATCATCCCTCTAATCGATCAAGTGTTCTTGGGATGCGGTGAGCTCAGTTGCACTCCCAAATCGCGAGCGCATCAAGCGCCTCGATTTCACTTCCATCAACCCGCAGTGGATTGATCTCGAGCGCCGCGAGCTTTGGCCCCAGGTCAATTGCTGCCACCGCTATCGACTCGATCACACTCGCGAGCCGATCGACATCAACCGGCTTGGAGCCACGATATCCGGCGAGAAGCTTGGCTGCACGAAGCGACCGCAGGGCACCTGCAATGTCTTTCGCCGAGGTGCCGGCGAGGCGGAGTTGGACGTCCTGCATCACTTCAACCCATATCCCACCGAGGCCGATCGCGAGCACCAGGCCCCATTGCGGGTCGCGCGCAACACCAACCACGAACTCAAGCGCCGACGCCCGCATCGGTGCAATAAGGGCGCCATCAACACGCGCCTGCGGATTGTAGCTACGGGCCCGCTCGATCACGATGCGTACGGCATCGTCGATTTCGTTGGCAGCGACATTGAGCAGCACGCCGCCGGCTTCGGTCTTGTGGAGGATGTCCGGCGACGCGATCTTGACGACGAGTTTATCGCCCAGTCGCCCCCCGATATCGGTCATGGCCTGACCGGCCTGACCGGCCTGAACGATCTCGAACGGGATCGTGGGCACACCCTTGCTCGCAAGGTACCGCAATGTCTCAGTCTCGGATCGGGGCCGAGCGTCCGTTGCGGCCCCGGCGCAGCGCAGCGGCGCCGGCTTGTCGTCAAGGTGCCGTGACCAGCGAAAGATCCGGGCAGCGGCATCAACGAAGGTGTTGAGACCGCCTGTAACGTGCGGGAGTTCCGCATCGACAATCGCCTGATCGCCTACTTCGGTCACGGGTGTGACAGCTTGGTTGACCATCGCTCCGGGAACCGGAATTCTCTTGAACCCACGGCCTAGCGCACGGAGGAGTTCGCCGCTGGCTCCTACTTCCACCTTGGCGGGCAGGGGCTGCACAACTCCGATCAAGGCTACGCCAGGATCCTCGCCAACGATGGCGAGTGCATCTTCAAACATTTGTGGCTTCGCCACAACCCCGCCGGTGACGTCGAGAGGGTTCGAGGCGGTGCAGAAATCGGGAAGTACACTGGACAATTTGTCGACCGTTTCCGGCGTAAATGGGACAAGCTCAACGCCGGCGCTTGCCGCCGCATCGGCGACAATCTCGCACGCTCCACCTGAAATCGAAAGCATACCCAGTCCACCCTTGCCGAGCCGTCCGGTATGGCCGGCCAACGCGGCGGTCAGCACCGCATCTTCCAGCGAATGGACACGAATGATGCCGTAATGTTGGCAAACGGCGTCAAACGCTGAATCGTCGCCAACTAGTGCGCCGGTGTGCGCGGCGGCAACCTGTGCACTGAGCGGGCTAGCGCCGACCTTGATCATCACGAGCGGCTTGGAATGATGCTGAGCCAACTCCGCCATCGCCACGAACCGCTCCGGATTGCGGACCGTTTCGATGAAAAAGCAGACTGCGCCTACTCTTTCGTCGACGATGATCTGCGGCGCAACTTCGGTGAAGTCGATATCGGCCTCGTTGCCAGTCGCGACGATGTGGCTGAGGCCGATTCCTTGCTGGTGGGCAAAGCGAGACATTCCACTGGCTATCGCGCCGCTTTGCGAAACGATCGCCAGATTGCCTATGCGGAGGGGCACCTGCGATTTCATCGTGCAGGCTGCAGTTCGGTCGAGGTAATTAATGAAGCCCAGGCAATTGGGCCCCATCATGCGCATGCCATTTTCGTGCATCTTCGCAAGAAGCGCGTCTTGCTTGGCCTTCCCCTCAGACCCGAGCTCTCCGAAGCCAGAGGCAAGCACGACGGCGTAGCGGATTCCCGCTTGAGCGGCCTCTTCCACTTTCTCCAGAATCCCGTCGCCTGGTATCATAAACACCGCGATGTCGACTTTACCCGCCAAGTCCCGCATGTCGGTAGATGTGGCTCGGTCGTGGGCTAGGCCGCCGCTGCGCGAAACGAGAAAGGTCTGTTCATCAAAACCAATCAGTTTGCTTGCCGCATGAGCAGTCCGGGAGAAGGCGGAACGATCGCTGGCTCCTACCAAGGCAACGCCCCGAGGCTTTAAGAAACCGTCCAGAGAAGGCAATTCTGTCATGAGGGTTGCTTCAGCGTTCATCAAGTTTTCGTCCTGAGATTGCTCGCCCGGCCCTATTAGGTTGGCCCTACGAGCGAGGCGTCTCCTCGGCGGGTACAGGCGGATTGTTTAATGCCACGCAGCAACCCGGGGGCCAATCTTGGCATGCAGCGCACGGCCCACCCCCCGGCTAACTTTGTTGCGGATGCCTTGCATGCATTGACAAGGTCGTCAAGTTCTCGTTTGCTTGCGGGGTGGTGCTTGAGCAAGAAAGCGAAGTCGGCCGAACGGGAGAGAACGCGCAATGTGCTGCATTCCGGAATGCCTGTCCTTCGGACGCCCACCCGACTGGAGCGACGATTTAAATCCAGAACGGTCAAGAGGATGGATGTCTTGGCATGGTCGGCGCATTCCTGAGAGGTGCTTGAATGAATTGCAAAGCGCGGATTTCTAGCCCCTTAAAGCTGACGCGCGGGCCAAGCCTGCGTAATCGCCTGGCGCTCGCTCCGCTGACGAATCTGCAAAGTGGGGACGACGGAACACTGACAGAAGACGAAATGGCGTTCCTGGTCACCCGCGCCAATGCCGGTTTCGGAATGGTCATGACCTGCGGGGCAACCGTACATCCATTAGGCAAGGGCTACCCGCGGCAGCTCGGCATCCATGCGGATCGACATCTGATTGGGTTGGAGCGGTTGGCAAAGGCTTTGCGCGTCGGGGGTGCCGTAAGTTCCGTGCAGATCATGCACTCCGGGTCCCGAGCGAAGGCGGACCTGATCGGAGCGCAGCCGGTTGGCGTGGCCGATGATGGCACCGGTGCGCGCGCCCTGTCGACCGGCGAAGTCGACCAAGTGGTGGAGGACTTCATCTTGGCCGGCTTGCGCGCCAAAAAGGCGGGATTCGATGGTGTAGAGGTGCATGCCGCCCACGGCTACCTGCTCTGCGAGTTTCTCGATCGGACCCGCAATCATCGCTCCGATCGCTACGGTGGTTCTTCGAAGGGGCGGTCGCGCGCGCTGATGGACATCCTGTCCGGCCTTCGTGATCGGTCGGGGCCCGACTTTCAGATCGGCGTGCGGCTCTCGCCCGAGCGCTACGGCTTAGACTTCGCGGAGATACGCAGTCTCGCGCAGGGCATCTTGGCGTCCGGGCTGTGCGACTACATTGATATTTCGTGCTGGGACACATTCAAGGAGCCCGAAGACCCAGTCTTCAAGGGACGTCCGATTATGGACTGGTTTACCGATCTGGACCGCGGGCAGACGCGCCTGGGAGTGGCGGGTAAGCTGATGACAGGGCGCAGCGTTTTAGAATGCTTGCGGCGCAACGCAGATTTCGTGTTCATAGGTCGTGGAGCAATCCTCCATCACGACTTTGTGCAACAGATCGCCGCGAATCCAGATTTTGTTAGCACCTCACTTCCCGTGAGTCGCTCCTATCTCGCCGACGAGGGGCTCGGGGCGCAGTTCATCGAATATATGGCCACTTGGCCGGGCTTCGTTTCTGACGAGTGTTAGGCGCTTATACCGCAGCGGTGACACTGCATCGTTCGGTGTCAGGGTGAGAAGCAGGACGGCATAAGCGAAGTGCTAGCGGTAGGCTTATAAGCCGGCTGCCGTACTCTTCGGCGCTGATTGCAGAAGGCGAGATAATTGACTGGGCTCTTTCGGCAATCGGCCCGCAGAGCTCGGACGTTGGCCAAAGAGGCCAGCCGTTCCAAATGCGTAAAGGGATCACCTGCAACCCCGATGGACGTTAATTGCCCTCGCAAGCCGAAGTCTGAGCCTCGTGCGAGATTCTCCCGTACATGGCTCTAGGCCAATCGAACCAACCCTCACGTTTGTTCACTTGACGGTGCTGTCAGGTTTGGGCAGGGTCTTGGTGCTGGTTTGGAGAGAGCGATGGTCACGGATTTAGCCGACAAGTTTCGTGGTGAGCTGCTGGACGCGGACGGACATGTTTACATGGAGCCGGGCGCCTTGGCGGAGTTCGCGCGAGAACTGGGTGGAGCGCTGGCGCAGGATTTCTACAAGCGGCAGGTTGAGTCCGAGGAGTTTGCAGCGAGCCGCGCGAACAACCGAGCCGAGCTGTGGTCGACGAAAGGCTTGAGCGCGCTCGGCGCGTATGATGCGCAGGAGCGGCGCGAGGCTCTGGACATGATGGGTGTCAAGGCTCAGCTGGCGTTTCCCAACACGGGTTCGGCGGAGTTGCGGATCGATTCGGATGCGGCGCGGCGGGCATGCCGGGTGTACAACGACTTCGCGATTGACTGGACGAAGGACGCGGGCCGTCGGGCGCGGGCAGTGGCGCAGATCAACATGTCGGATCCGGACTGGGCGGTGGCCGAGCTCGATCGCGTCCTCAAGGACGGCGCTCTGGCGGTGACGCTGCCGTGTCACCGGCCGCCAGCAGGGGTCTCGCCGTCGCATTCGATATGGGACCCGTTCTGGGCGCGTTTGGAAGAGGCCAATGTCCCGGCGACGCTGCATCTAGGCGCCTCGGGGCTGTTGTCGTGCCGCAATCCCGGTGACGAGATGTTCCCCGAGTTCGGCTGGGGTGAGTCCGAGACGCTGCGGCGCAAGCCCGCTGAGCGGGGTGGCGGCGAAGAGGCGATCAGCCCCTACTTCATGCTCGTGGCGCACGTCGGGCCGGAGACATTTCTCCAGACGATGGTGATGGGCAAGGTGTTCGAGCGCTTCCCGCGTCTGCGCTTCGGCGTGATTGAGCTAAGCGCCGAGTGGGTCGGGGCGGCCGCCGAGCGCATGGACAGCTGGGTCGACTTCATGGAAAAGGTCGGCGTCACCTACGAGATGAAGCCCAGCGAGTTCCTCAAGCGCAACGTACGCGTAACGCCGTTCTGGCACGAAGATCTGCCGCGGATCATCGACCGCTATGGCCTAGAGGATGTCTGGGTGTTCAGCACCGACTATCCACACCTCGAAGGCAGTCGCGACCCGATTGGCAAGTTCCGCAAACACCTCGACAAGCTTCCCGACGGATACGACCAGCGCTTCTTCGTCGACAACAACCGACTGCTCTTCGCAGATATGTGAGCAGTCATGAGCGCGTCGGTGGCGAGCAATTGACGTTTGGAAGTCGCGGAGGCGTAGACGCGCTCCTGGCAACCGCATGATGGGATCGTTTCAAATATGCAACTAAGCTTGCTTCTGGAAATGGGCGCCGACTCGTTCCCCGACCGAACGGCGGTGACGGATTCCTACGGGACGCTGTCGCTAGGCGAGGTGTCTGCCCGTGCCAGAGCCGCGGCGGCTCTGCTGGGTGAGCGCGAGGGCGACAAGGTCGTCTTCCTGGGACAGAATGGCGCTTCGCTGCCCACAGCCCTGTTTGCCAGCAGTCTTGTCGGCCGGCCATTCGTCCCGCTCAACTACCGGCTTACGGACGATGATTTGCGCAAGTTGCTCGTCAGGGCGGCACCGTGCAGCGCGATCGTCGATGATGATATGCTTGAGCGCATAGGAGGCGTGGCGGATGTCGACATTATCCCTAAAAGTGACTTCGACAAGGCCTGTGTCGAGGGTGCTAGAGAGGCCGTCGAGCCCTTCCCCGAAAGCGACATCGCCATCCTGCTATTCACAAGCGGCACGACCGGGGAACCGAAGGTGGCGGTGTTGCGGCACCACCATCTGACCAGCTACGTTTTCTCGACCGTTGAATTCATGGGCGCCGACGAAAGCGAAGCGGCGATGGTTTCGGTGCCGCCCTATCATATCGCCGGGATTTCCGCGATCCTGACCGGCCTCTACAGCGGCCGGCGGATCGTCTATCTTCAGTCCTTCACGCCAGAGGCTTGGATCGAGACGGCAGTTAAAGAAAAAATCAGCCATGCCATGGTCGTTCCCACAATGCTGGATCGCATTCTGGATCTAGTAGAACGGCATGGACATACCCTGCCCCACTTGAAGGCGATCTCGTACGGTGGCGGACGAATGCCACAGCCAGTTATCGAGCGCGCAATTTGGCTGCTGCCGCACGTCGACTTCGTGAACGCCTACGGCTTGACCGAGACCAGTTCGACCATAAGCGTCTTGGGACCGGACGATCACCGGCTCGCATCCAGTTCGTCCGATCCCATCGTGCGGCGGCGGCTGGGCTCCGTCGGCAAGCCGCTGCCCACGCTCGAACTTGAAGTGCGGGATCAAGAGGGGAACGTGCTTCCGCCCAACCAGAGTGGTGAGATTTTTGTCCGAGGCGAGCAGGTTGCCGGCGAGTATCTCCATAAGAAAGCCCTTCAAGACGATGGCTGGTTTGCAACAAACGATGCTGGTTGGATGGACGATGAGGGATACCTGTTTGTCGAAGGTCGCCTCGACGATGTGATCGTCAGGGGCGGTGAGAATATTTCGCCCGGTGAGATAGAGGACGTACTTCGCCGCCATCCGCAAATCAGAGATCTGGCTGTGTTTGGTGTCGAAGATGATCAATGGGGTGAAAAGGTGGCGTGCGTGGTCGTTCCGGCCGATGCTGCACTCGACATTGCCGAGTTGACGTCGTGGGTGAAGGCGCGGTTGCGCTCCACCAAGACACCGGAGGCCTGGGCATTCGTTGACGAACTTCCATACAACGACATGGGCAAACTTCTGCGTCGGGTGGTCAAGCAACAGTTCATCAGCCGTGTCCCGGCCAGCGCGTGAGATCCCTGCACTCTGCAAGAGTGATGGTCGGGTCCGCCTAAGCAACGGCATCGGCGATATAGACGTGAGGACAATGTGCTGGTTGCAGTTGCCTCTCACAAGCTGCTGTCGGCTGACGCTGATGAGTTAGTCCCTCAGCAATGGTGTTAAACACACCAAGATGGTGCTTGTCTTCGCCACTCCGACGAGGTGAAGACGTCTGCAACCAGGACCTGATCGAGATCACCCTGCCACGGCGTCGCGCCATGGTGATCAAGAAAAATGACGCGACAGGCTTCGGAGAGTGTGCGAAATGGCAAGGCTTGATGGCAAAGTCGCAATCGTCACCGGGGCAGGCCGGCCTGGCAACATCGGCGTCGCAATTTGCGAGGCCTTTCTGAAAGAGGGCGGGGTCGTTCTCGCGACCGATCTCCGCGATGAGTTTCGGTCGGAAATTGAGGAGACACTGGCACCTCATGGGCGAGACCGCTTCCGCTTCGAACGACACGACGTTACGTCCGAAACGGACTGGTCGCGGATCGTCGATATAGCCGCGTCAGCGTTCGGGCAACTCGATGTGCTGGTCAACAACGTCGGCATCGGCGCAAACGGGAACGTCCGGACCACGAGCCTGACAGAATTCCGCCATCAGATGGCGGTAAACCTCGAGTCCATTTTGATCGGCATGCAGGCCTGTGCTCCGCTGCTAGCGCGTGCGAGCGAGCGGTTCCGCAGTGGTTCCATCATTAACACGTTGTCGATGGCATCTTACCTGCCGAGCGGCGTCAACATGGCATATCAGGTGTCCAAGGCGGCGGGCCGGATGTTGACCTTGTGCGCCGCAGACGAGTTTGGCGCTGACCTGATCCGCGTCAATTCCGTTCATCCCGGCGTGACCGACACCCCGCTTTTGCGCGAAGGTTTTGAAAGCTATGTTCAACGTGGGGTGTACAGTTCGACCGACGAGGCCATGCAGATGATTGTCGGTCGCAGCCTGCTGAAGCAAGCTGGTACACCGGAAGACCTTGCCCATGCTTATGTGTACCTGGCGTCCGACGAGTCGGCGATGGTGACAGGCGCTGCGCTCTACCATGATGGCGGGATCGGGCGGCAGTTCTGAACCCCTGGGGCGTTCGCCGCACCGCTCTTAACGGACAGCTTGGCTTCTGCAGGATTGCAGGGAAGACGTGTCAGCAAGCAGTACGCTAAACCGGAGAGAAAGAATGGCCCGTTTCTTATTGATGGCCTATAGTTCGCCCAAGCATGGATATGAGCAGGATTACCACACCTGGTACCAACAGCAGCATCTCGGCGACGTGGTCGCGTTGGAAGGCTTTGTCGGTGCCAGCCGGTATGCGCCGGTCACAATTTCCGGGATCGACGCTGGCAATCAATTCCTGGCGGTCTACGAGATCGAAGCGGAAAGCCATGAGGCGGCGATGCAGACCCTGGTTGAACGTGGCAGCGAAATGACAATGTCGCCGGGGTTCGACCCGGAGTCGGTCAAGATGCAACTTTTCAAATCCATCGGTGAGCGGGTGTCTGGCAGTTGAACTTTCGGCGACCTTCCATCGAGGGTGGTCCCTCTTTTTCGTCGGGCAGCTCGGCCGGGCCCGCAGGCTCTCCTGGCACAAGAACGTTGGGCCGTAACCGGCGCTAGATCCATGGGAAGGTCCTGAGCGCATCACCGCGCCCCCGTCTCTTGAGATTACCGTTGCTACCGGATTAATGGCGACAGTGTCTAAAAAACCAAGAAAACCGATAGGAGAAGGACATGGCGGCTTTGAGATTTGACGGCATGGTTGCGATCGTGACCGGGGCCGGTGGGCAAAAACCCAGTCTGGGTCGGTCGCACGCTTCGTTTCTCGCCAGTCGGGGTGCGAAAGTCGTAGTAAACGACATCGGTGTCGGGCCGGACGGTCGCAATGAAGTGCCGGCAAGTGCAGCAGCTCTGGTCGACGAGATACGCGCCGCGGGCGGCGATGCGGTGGCGGATACCAATAGCGTCGCCACCCCCCACTCGGCCAAAGCCGTGGTTCAAACGGCGCTTGAAACGTTTGGTGCGATCCACATCGTGATCAACAATGCCGGCGTGGCTCTGCTGGCCCCATTCGACGAACTGAGCGATGGCGACATCGCCCGCATGCTTGACGTCCATATGCTGGGACCGATCTGGATGTGCCGCGCTGCTTGGCCACATATGAAGAAGCAGCGTTATGGCCGCATCGTCAATGTCGGCTCGACGGCAATGTTCGGGATGCACGGCACGTCGGTGTATGGTGCGGCGAAGGGCGGCACCTACTCCCTGACCCGTGCTCTGGCGGTCGAGGGTGAGGACTACGACATCAAGGTCAACACGATTTTGCCGATGGCTGGAACAGTCGCGATCAGTCATCTGCAATCGGACTCGGAATTGACGCGAGCCCAGTTGCAGCAGCCGCCTGAACTTGTCTCGCCGGTGGTGGGCCTGCTTGCGCATCAATCCTGTCCCTGCTCAGGCAAGGCGATCGAAGCGGGCGGCGGGAAGGCCTACGACGTGGTTCTGGGGACCACATCGGGCTACCATTCGTCCGACATATCCATCGAGAATCTGGCGGACAACTGGAGCCAGGTCGTCGATCAGGCTGGACTCAAGATTGCGGCTGATACCTTGCGAGATCTCCGCATGTCTTTGAAAGCCTATAATCCGGCTTAAGCTCCTCGCGACGGTCGAGAACTGTTTCGATGGCGCCGAGTGAGTATATTCCCGCCATCGATACTCTCATGCGACGTCCTTATACGCGTTCGAGGCGTTTGAGGCTGATGCAAGATCGCCGCAAACCACGGGGCGCGAAGATCAGGATGATCTTCGCGCCACACCAGCTCCATTACTCGATCCTGATGCCCTGCATGCTGCCTTCATCGCGCCAGGCTTCGAGCATACCCCAAAATTTACGCGCACCGCCGCCATACGAGTCGGCGAAATAGCCGATCTTCTTTTTCACATCACCCTCATTGTTGTAGAATCCGGGCGTGCACTCGGCCCAAAAGCGTTCTGCATTTCGTGCATTTGCGCGAAAGTCTTCGAGGAACGCTTCCACGGCTTCGCCGGTCGGCTCAAGGGTGGTGGCGCCCTTCTCTGCCGCTTGGGACAGGATATAGGCAATGTGATTAATCTGGTGGGTGATACCAAACATGAGGTTCAGCGACGCGCCCGCCTGCGTGCGTCCGACAAGGAAGCAGTTTGGGAAGCCATCGATCATGACGCCCTGGAACGTGCGCAGGCCTTCCGACCAATAGTTCGACAGCTTGCGCCCATTCCGTCCGACGATGTCGTAACCGGCGCGGTCCACATACGTATTTTCAGACTCAAATCCCGTGGCGAAGATCAGGCAATCAAGCTTGTACTCCTGCCCGTTCGCGACCACCCCGTCAGTGGTAAGACGCTCCACGCCAGCGCCGTCAGTGTCTATCAAGTGCACTCCCGGCCGGTTGAAGGCTTCCAGATAGGATTCATGGAAAGTCGGACGCTTGCAGAACTGACGATACCACGGCTTGAGGGACTCGGCCGTCTTCTGATCCTTGACGATCTCGGAAATCTGCGCACGGATCCGATTCATGTTCTTGTAGTCATAGATCTCCAGCAGCTGGCTGCGCTCCTTGCCGGTCAGAGGCCGCCCCGCCTTGATCGCCGCCCGCTTCAACGCCGGTCCCATTGCCATTCGGTACAGCTTGGTCCACCCGTCGTTTACGAGATCTTCCTCGACATCCTCAGCACCCTCGAGCACTGCGTTGAAGTTGGTCATCCGGTCCCACTGCCAGCCTGGCTTCAGCGAAGCTGCCCATTCAGGGTCGGTCGGAGTGTTGTAGCGCAAATCGACACAGCAAGGCGTGCGCTGGAACACGAAAAGTTCCTTGGCCCACTTCGCGAGATGCGGAATGCACTGAACGGACGTGGCGCCCGTACCGATGATGCCGACCCGCTTATCCTGCAGGCCGACCAGTCCGCCCGTCGTGTCGCCTCCCGTGTAGTCATAATCCCAGCGGCAGGTGTGGAACGTATGGCCCTTGAAATCCATGATGCCAGGAATCCGGGGCAGCTTCGGTCTATTGAGCGGGCCATTGGCCATGATGACGTACCTGGCGTGGAAGCGGTCGCCCCGGTCAGTCACAATTTCCCATTTCTTGGCGGATTCATCCCAGGTCATGCCGGTTACGGCAGTCTGGAACAGCGCGTTCTTGCGAAGCTCGTATTTGTCGGCGATGCGGTTTGCTTGCGCCAGTATCTCCGGCTGATACGCATATTTGCTCGTCAACATAGTGCCGGTATCTTCCAGCATCGGCACGTAGACGTAACCTTCAGTATCGCACGCCGCGCCGGGATAGCGGTTCCAGTACCAGGTGCCACCGACATCGCTGGCGCTGTCGATGATACGCGCGTCTTCGAAGCCGGCCTCGCGCAGCCGCGCACCCATCACCAGGGAACCGAATCCTGCCCCTACAAGCAGAATTTCGACCTCGTCGAACACCGGCTCACGGCTGAACTCAGCCTTGGCATGAGGATCTTCCACAAACTGCGCGAAATCGTCCTTCATCCGGATGTAGGTCCGGTCTCCAGCGTCCAGCCGCTTGTCGCGCTCAGCGATGTACTTGGCGTGCAGCGTTTCGGGGTCGAAATCGATCGGTCCGACGATCTCGGCCACCACAGGAAGAAGTGTCATTAACCCAAACCCTTTTCGATAGCGCGACTACAATGGAGACCAGACGGTAAGCCGAGGCCGAGACCCGGAGCGGCGCGGCTTGAACGTCACCCCCAAAACCGAGTGCTTCCCGGAGCAGACACATCCTATCGACCGGCCCCGTTGCGACAGCAATCCAATGCCCTACCACCTTCCCTGAACAGGACATCAGAAACAGTAGCAGACTGCAGTTGGCTTTTTTTGACGGTACTGTCAAGTTTCAGCTACTCAACCACACCGTCCGTGTTGATCGGCTGATGCCCCCCCGTATTCACGACCGTGTGGGCGAGCGCAGCTTTCGCACACATTCCTGGCATCTCAGATGACGCCGAATTGTCTCCCACTGATGGTGTCCTTGAAACACACGATCATTGGAGATACCCCTCGATTCGCAAAATGTGACACCAGCGTCACGAGCCTAGCGCGTGTACGCTGCATAATCTAGCGTGAGGATGCACAGAATGAATGGGCCACACCTAGCCGCGGACTCGATTCAAGGCCGCAAGATCATCGTCACCGGCGCTGCAGGAGGCATCGGGTCCGGGGTGCTTGCGGGATTGGCCCGCCGCGGCGCGAGGCTGGGCGCGATCTACAACCGCACTCCTCCCTCGCAAGACCTGCTTGCGTTAGCGGCATGGCGCAAGTGCGAGCTCGATAACAAAGATCAGGTCGAAATGTGCTTCGCCTCGCTCGCTAATGAACTCGGTGGACTGGACGCTCTTATCAACGTTGCCGGACTGTGGCGGGGAGGACCCGCGGACACCGCAGATGATGGCCAGATAGACTTCCTGATCGCGGCCAATCTCAAAACGGCCATCTTCACCAACCAGGCCGCTTTTTCGCACATGAAGGGAAAGGGAGGCCGGATTGTTAATTTCGGGTCAGTGGAGGGCATCGAAGGAAATATTGAATCGCCTGTCTACGCTTCCGCCAAGGCTGCGGTACACGGGTGGACACGGTCGGCAGCTCTGAGCTGGGGCTCGTCAGGCGTAACCGTGAATGCGGTGGCCCCGGTGATGCACACCCCTGTCTATACCCGCATTCGGGAATCGATGAGTTCAGAAGAACTTCGTGAGCACGACCATGAAATGGCGCGACGGATCGTAATTGGCGGAAAACTTGGCGACCCCGAGAAGGATTGCACGCCATTGCTGGCATTCCTGGCCAGTGAATCGTCTCGTTTTGTCACCGGGCAATTGCTCTCCATCGACGGTGGGCTTCACATGATGGGCGCGTGAGCCGGGCGATATATGCCGTGGATTCGCTCACAAACTTGACGCGCTCGTCAACTTGTGAGAAGTCGAAAAAGTGAGCGAATAAGAGGTCTTCGAAGAGGTTTGACATGGACGATAGAGTCGGGTTGGAGCGGGCCGCTCGGTCGAATAGCGAGAGATTCACATTTCGGGACGATGGTTTCGCGATCTCGCCGGGCCCCTTTTTCGATGCGCAAGAGGTCGAGGTCATCGCAGAACATGCGCGGCGTGTTTTGAACGGCCAGTATGAGACCGGAGTAGCGCCTCGGACGAACAGCGGCGGGCCTGAAATAGATAAGCATCCGTCCTACATCGAAGCATCGATGGCCCACGATGCGGATGACGTTCTGGCGCAGGCGATCCGCAAACCTCTGATTGCCGAATGGGCGGCGAAAGTCAGCGGAGCGAAGCGGGTCAAGATATGGGGCGCGTCGATCATGCTGAAGTATCCGGGAGGCGAGGCCAAGACCATCGTTGGCTGGCACCAGGACCAGTTCTACCTTGATCGGATCATTTCGGGTCCCTCAATCAATATCTGGATTGCGCTCAGCGACGTCTATTCAGACAGCGGCCCAGTCCGATTTATCCCCAGGTCTCATCTTTGGGGTCGCAAGTACGAGACGAGGTTCTTCGACTCCGATGTAGAGAAACAGAAACGCCAGATCGACGTGCCAGAGGGGGAAACCTGGGAGGAGATCGAGGCCGTTCTCCCCGCTGGCTGGGCATCGGCGCATCATGCCGAGACCTTGCACGGCAGCAGCGCCAACTATAGCGGCAAGCCTCGGCTGAACCTGCTGATCAATGCCGGCATCGACGATTTCACCGTGTTGCCGGGTAGCTACTTTGCCACGAGGGTCGACGATGATCGGGCAGCGCCGGTCATCTATTCCGTCCCCGCATGACCTGAATTCCTAAACGATCGCGGCGACTTCGCTGCCATTTGCCTTGCGCCCGGCCTTGGCCATGAGGGTTGCGCAGCAGTGACGCACATACGGACAATCACAGATGGTCATGGCATGGGACGGGTAGGAAAATCAGCGGATGATGGGCGAAGATCAGATCCCTTGACCGCGACAGATGATGCGGACCCATTCGTCAGCTCCATGCGTGCTTTCGTGCGCGATCGGCTTGGCGGTACCTTGCAGGAAGGATCGCTGGAGCGCCTGACCGGGGGGGCAAGCCAAGAGACCTGGGCATTCGAGATGCATGGGCCGTCGGCTGGCAACACGAAGCTAATCTTGCGCAGAGTGCCGACGGGCGTGGCGCTCGCCGATGTCGGCATCGGCCCGGAGCGGGAGGCCTGGCTGATGCAGCGGGCCGGCGTCGCGGGGGTGCCGGTCCCAGCCGTCGTCCGCGTGCTGGAGCCCCGCGACCAGCTGGGCAGAGGGTTCATATCCGCTCGCGTTGACGGCGAGACGCTCGCTGTACGGATCAACCGGGATGAGCGACTATCTGCCATTAGGCCGCATCTGGCGAGGCAGTGCGGCACAGTCCTTGCCGGCATTCACGCCATCGACCTGAGCGACGCTCCGGAGTTGCCGTACCGCCCAGCGCGGGTGCAGCTTTTCGACCTTGAGCAACTTCACCGCAACGCTCCGGTCCGCAGCCCCACGTTCGAACTTGCGTTACGATGGCTGTCACTGAACCTGCCCGAAGAAGACGGTGTACGCTGCCTAGTGCATGGCGATTTCCGCAATGGCAACCTCATCATCGCACCGGACGGAGTCCGCGCCGTACTGGACTGGGAGCTGGCTCATATAGGCGATCCCGTCGAAGACATCGCGTACATCACATTGAACAGCTGGCGGTTCGGAACCATCGACAAGCCAGTCGGAGGATTTGGCGAGTATCAGCAACTGCTCGACGGTTATGTTGCGGCGGGCATGCCCCGCCCCTCCAACGCAACGATCCGCTTCTGGCAAATCATGGGATCGCTGCGCTGGGGACTCGTTTGCTGGGAAATGGCACGTCCGCCCGAACCGGACACCGCCGTCACCGTCGAGCGGGCCATGATAGGGCGGCGGGCGTCCGAGGTGGAACTGGATCTGCTCGATTTGCTCACGGGCGTGGAGCAGATATGAGGGCGTATCCCACTTCCGCAGTCTTGCTTGACTCGGTGGCTCGCTATCTCCGTGCTGATGGCGCGACCGTGTCGAGCAGCGCCTTCAACACGCGCGTCAGCGTCAACATACTCGAGCTTGTCGCACGCGAACTGCGCCAGCAAGACGTTGCGGTAGCTGACGAGCATGAACGCCTCGTCGATCTTCTGGGAGAGGGAGACTTGGACGCGCTGCGTGACTTGCTGTGTGCCAGGATCGCCGACGGAACCATCGCAAGCAACGATCCGGAGATGCTTGAGCACCTCCGGCTGACCATTCTCGACAGGGTTGCCATCGATCAGCCCCGATACTCTGCCTATCGGCGCGCGCGCGAGACTCAAGACATGAAAAAATTTTAGGGAAAGGTTTAGCAATGGCCGCAGGCAACGGGATGAATTTCGATCTGCCGGACGACTTGATCGCTTATCTGGGCGAGATGGACCGGTTCATCGAGGAGAAAATAAATCCGCTGGAACAGCAGGATGACAACATCCGCTTCTTCGATCACCGCCGTGAATGGGCTCGCACAGATTTCGACAATGATGGATTGCCGCGGCCGGAATGGGAGGCGCTTCTTCACCAGGCCCAACGGCTGGCTGACGAAGCGGGATTTTGGCGTTTCGGGCTCCCCTCGGAATTCGGCGGCAAGGATGGGTCGAATTTGTGGATGGCGGTCATCCGGGAACACCTCGCCGCCAAGGGCCTCGGCCTCCACAACGACCTGCAGAATGAACATTCGATCGTCGCTAACCTGGCGCAGATCATCATGCTGCGCGAGTTCGGGACGGATGAGCAAAAGAACAAGTTCATACCGGGTATGATCGTGGGAGAACTGTTTCTGGCTTTCGGCCTGACCGAACCGGAACACGGCTCCGATGCGACGCACATGGAAACCACCGCAGTGCGCGAAACGCGCGACGGCCGTGCGGGCTGGCGCATTGAAGGCCGCAAGATGTGGACCAGCGGGCTCCATGTCGCCAGCCACGTTATTACCTTTGCACGAACGTCCGGCAAGGCGGGTGATGCGAAGGGCATCACCGCCTTCCTCGTCCCCAAGGAGACGCCGGGCCTGGAAGTCGAGCAATGGATGTGGACCTTCAACATGCCAACCGACCACCCTCGCGTGCGCTTCAGCAACGTGTGGGTGGAGGAAGAGGCGATCTTCGGTCCGATGGAGGAAGGCCTGTCGCTGGCCCAGTCCTTCGTCCATGAAAATCGCATTCGGCAGGCGGCCAGTTCGCTCGGTGCGGCAACCTACTGTCTCAATGAAAGCGTCAAGTACGCCCGTGAACGCAAGCCGTTCGGCGAGTCGCTCGCACGCAATCAGGCGATCCAGTGGCCACTGGTCGAGATCGCCACGCAGTGCGAGATGTTGCGCCTCCTCATCCGCAAGACGGCTTGGCAGATGGACCAGATGGAGCAGAAGGACGTTGCGACGTATCTCTCCGACAAGGTGAGCATGTGCAATTACTGGTCTAACCGATTGGCATGCGAGACGGCCGATCGCGCGATGCAGGTTCACGGGGGTATCGGTTACTCTCGCCACAAGCCATTCGAGCACATCTACCGGCACCATCGCCGCTACCGGATCACGGAAGGCGCAGAAGAAGTGCAGATGCGCAAGGTCGCTGGATTTCTGTTCGGCTTCATGGGCCCAAACAAGTCGCGGCCTTGAAACAACAAAGCCTTCTGGCGCCCTAAATTTGACTCCCTGCTTCTCAGGAGACCCTGCATGCAACTCGACAACAAAGTGGCCGTTATTACCGGCGGTGGTAGTGGTATCGGCCGTGAAGCCACCTTCCGGTTCGTTGAGGAAGGCGCCAGCGTGGTGATCGCCGATCTTAATCGTGAGACCGGTGAGGCCACGCTGGAACAGGCTCGCGCGCGTGGCATAAGCGATCGCATCCGCTTCGTTGCCACCGACGTCAGTAAGGAAGAAGACATCATCCGGGCGGTGGACACCGCCGTGGTTGAGTTCGGCCAGTTGGACTGCATGTTCAACAATGCCGGCATTCCCGGCGCATTAGGCCCGCTCGAAGAAATGGACGTGGGCGACTGGGACTTCACCTTCGCGGTAATGGTACGCGGCCCGTTCCTGGGGCTGAAACACGCGGCTCGGCAATTCAAGAAGCAGAAGACTGGGGGTGTCGTACTGCATACCTCCTCGGTGTCTTCGCTAGTGGGGGCTGCCGGTCCCCGGGCTTACGCCGTGGCCAAGGCCGCCGTTTCGCACATGGCCAAGGTCGCGGCGGTGGACATGGCCGCTTATCGCATTCGTGTAAATGCGATCGCGCCGGGGCCAATCCTCACTGAAATCACCGGTAAGGACCCGGAGGCAGCGGCAAAGCGGCTGGTCGGCGGCCACCCTTGGCCCGATCACGGGATGCCCAAGGATATTGCTGACGCTGCGGTATTCTTGGCAAGCGACAATGCGCGGTTCATCACAGGCCAGACGTTGTTCGTCGACGGCGGAGCCTCGGCGGATAGCAGCATCGAGCGGCGGCTCGGCCGCGGCGATCAATGGTCGACCATCTCCGGCCTTCATCATGGAACAACTGGCGAGAAATCTTCGATCCGCCGCCTGACGGAGTGAGACCCGCTCGTAGGAACGTTGACCGAGACCGGTCGGTTGCCGCTTTCAGCCTCTGAGAAGCGCTCCGACCGGACGCAACAGTCTGCCCAGGACACGGACTCTGTTCGTTGCCGGGCGCAGACTTGCGTCGCTCCTTTAGTGAACAACGAGGACTGCCTGCTGCGCTGCCCGTCGGTGGAATGACCGCAGCCGCCGCATGCCTGGCATCGCCGATCAGCGTCGGCCTTGCACTCGAATTTACTCCTGAACAGTGCGGCTCGGCACAGACATCACCCGAATTCGCCCGACTGTATTTCGGTGCGTTTACCAGCGGGGCAATTGTGAACTCTATCCAAGGCGATTAGCCCTCTCAGAATAAAAGAGGAGTGGATCGGATGGTTGATGCTGCCAATATCTTCGGAGTTGCGGGCAAGTCCGCGCTTGTGCTGGGCGGTGGGCTCGGGATGGGCGAGAGCAGTTCAAGGCTGCTTGCGGAGGTGGGCTGCGATATCGCGATCGTTGATCTTGATGCCGACCGCGCCGAAGCTGTTGCAAGCACGGTCAGGCGCTTAGGGCCCAAGGGCGTCCCGATAGTTGGAAACCTTCTGGATCCTGGCTCAGCCGAGCGGATTGTGGCCGAGGCCGAGGAAAAGCTCGGCAGGCTGGACATTATGGTCGCCATTGTCGGCCAAGCCCAGTTCGTCCACTTCCTCGACATGACTCCCGAACAGTGGGAGCACGACATCAACCGCAACTTGCGTTACTTCGCCTTTGCCGCGCAGGCTTTTGCACGCTCGCTTGTGCGCCGTGGCAAGCCTGGGGCAATTACCGCAATTTCGTCAGTCAGCGGGCTGCAATCGGCGCCGCACCATGCGGCTTACGGCGCCGCCAAGGGCGGATTGATCAACCTGGTAAAGACGTTGGCGGTCGAGCTTGCCGAGTACAAAATTCGCGTGAACAGCGTGGCTCCGGGCTCCATCCTCACGGACCGTCAGGCTGCTGCTCCCTCAGCAGCTGAAATTCAGTCGAAGATGGAAGCCAGCCTGGTTCCCTTCAAACGGCACGGCGAAACCGACGACATCGGCAACGCTGTCAGGTTTCTCTCCTCGAGCATGGCAAACTACATTTCCGGACACACCCTTGCCGTCGATGGCGGTTGGATGTCCGCCTACACACTGGGCAACCTTCTGGATGGCCCCGAATTTGCGGCGCAGTTCAACGCCAATCCGCATCCAGCCAGGTAAACACCGAAGCTATCTGAGCCGACGTGCTCAGGGAGCTGGTCGACGCCGGGCCCCGCCCCCAGGCGGAGACGGGTGAGACTTGCCACATCAGGAGGTTGAGTTAGCCTAAGCCGCGTCTGACAGCGCTGAAGGCGGCGCAAGCCCCCCGTCGACAAGGATATCCGTTCCCGTCACAAAGCTCGCCGCAGGACTGCACAGGAACGCTGCAACGGCGGCCACCTCCTCGGGTTGAGCAGCCCGCCTCAACGCGGACGTATCGATCATGGCTTTCATGACCGACTGCTGCTGCATTTCGGCATGACTCATCGGGGTGTCTATGATACCCGGTGAAATCGACGTAATCCGCGCGCCGTGCTCGGCAAACGCCTTGGCTTCGCGCCGCGCCATCGCTTGTATAGCCCGCTTTGACAAGGCATAGGCCAGAACGGTGTCGTCTCCGCATAAGGCGGTTAGGGCTGCGACGCTCCCCGGGTCCGTCGAACGATCGATCTGGTTGTCGAACGCGGAACCGAGTTGATGGCCGCCGCACGATGCAAACAGCACCACTGCGGATCCGCGGTTCATCAACGGACGGATTGTCGCGACAAGGCGCATCGTTGCCGTAAGATTGACCTCCAATATTCGCTCCGATGCCGCCATCGTGGGAGACAGCCCCGCGCAGTGAATGACCCCATCGATGCCGCGACCAGCAAGCCGTGCTGTCAGCGCTTCAGGGAATTCCGCCGCGGTGATATCGCCACTCAAAAGTTCGACATCATGCGGGATCCCGGCGGCAGCGCACTCGAGGGATTGTGCATTCACGTCACACATCAAAACGTGATAACCCGAACTCGCCATCAGCCGCGCACTGGCCAGCCCCATGCCGGATGCAGCGCCCGTGACGATCACCAGTCGTTCAGCTGTATGGGCCTCTGCCATTGCGACCTATCCCCTTTGTCTAGTTGCACAAGGCGAGACGAGCTCGTCGCGCGCCCTGCTTCAGACCCGTTCCACGGCCAGTGCCAGGCCCATCCCTACGCCGACGCACAACGTCGCGAGGCCGAGCTTGCCGCCGGTCCGTTCAAGCTGATGCACCAATGTGCTGACGAGCCGCGCGCCAGACATGCCAAGTGGATGGCCAAGCGCTATCGCCCCACCATTCGCATTGACGTGAGGGGCGTCGTCGGCCAGACCGAGCGCGCGCAAGACAGCAAGACCTTGGCTGGCAAACGCCTCGTTCAGCTCGATTGCGTCGAAATCCTCTATTTGCAATCCAAGCCGCGCCATCAACTTCTGGGTTGCAGGCACAGGCCCAATCCCCATCACCCGCGGATCAACCCCCGCAGAAGCCATGCCGAGGACGCGGGCGCGCGGCGTCAACCCATGGCGGTGCGCGGCCGCTTCGCTGGCGACGAGCATGGCGGCGGCACCGTCGTTAATTCCCGAGGCGTTGCCCGCCGTGACCGTGCCGTTGGGGCCGAACAGCGGCTTGAGCGCTTGCAGCGAGGCGATCGTCGTATCGGCCCGGGGATGTTCGTCGACCGATACCTCAAGCAGGTCTCCCCGCTTGCGGCCCGGCACGTGGACCGACACGATCTCGACCGCGAAAAACCCACTTGCCTGGGCTGCGGCTGCACGCTGCTGGCTGCGTGCGGCAAAGGCATCCTGATCCGCTCGGCTGATTGCGTGATCCGTGGCGACATTCTCTGCCGTCAGAGGCATCGTTTCGGTGCCGTACAGCGCGTTCATCGCCGGGTTGATAAAGCGCCAACCCATTGTCGTGTCTTCGATCTTCTGATCGCGTGTGAATGCGCCACCGGCCTTGCCCATGACAAAGGGCGCGCGAGACATGCTCTCGAGGCCACCAGCAATCGCCAGCTCTATTTCATCCAGCCGGATGGCGCGAGCCGCTGCACCCACGGCTTCCAGACCTGACGCACAGAGCCGGTTCACCGTCACTCCGGGCACCGAGCTCGGCAGACCTGCAAGCAAGAGGCTCATACGCGCAACATTGCGATTGTCTTCACCGGCCTGGTTGGCGCAGCCGTAGAAAACTTCTTCGATGGCTCCGGGATCGAGCACCTTGTTGCGCGCCATGAGCGCCTTTAGCGGGATCGCACCGAGATCATCGGCTCGGACATTCGCGAGGGCGCCGCCGTACCGACCTATCGGCGTACGAACTGAGTCACATAGGAAAGCGTAGGTCATAGAATTTTCTGCTGCAAAATAAGGACCGCGGCCACACCGGTGATCCTACCACGCGGTTCCCATCTTAGGCTTCACCCCGATGATGTTCTCCGCTTCCAATTCATCGACTTCAGCTGACGAGAGCCCAAGGAGCCCTTCCAAGATTTCTCGATTATGCTGGCCGAGAGTCGGTGCTGGCGAGCGGTGGATGCGATGCGGGCCCTTTTCGAACTTGGCGGGGTAACCGATAACCGGCACGCGGCCGAGCACTGGCTGGTCAACGTCTTCGTAAAGTCCGCGGGCCTTTACCTCCGGCACCTCGCGCAATCCCGCCATTCCAATGAACCGTGACGCGGGGACGCCAGCGGCGACGAGTGCGGCTACGGCGCTATCCGCCGGCAGCGGACGAGCCCATGCCGCAATGACGGCGTCTATTTCGTCATGACGCCGCATGCGCCCTTCCACCAAAGCCAACTCAGGATCCGCAGCCAGCTTATCCGCACCAATGACTTTGCACAGGGCCTGCCACTCATCGTCGGACGTAATGCTGATCGCGATCCAATCGTCTGGCGGCATCGAGTCGTACGGCGGCGAATAGTCCGCAGTCCGGTACGCACCTTGCGGTGCGTAGACCCACGATCGGTTTGTGTCCCGGCCCAGCAACTTGCCCGAACTCGTGTACTCGATCACCTGCTCGGCGCTCAAGCTCAGCCCCGTGGTAAACTGAGGGGTCTCGATCAATAGCCCCTTCCCTGTGCGACGCCGGTATTCCAGCGCTAGCAGAACCGCGAAGGCAGCGTGCGAACCTGCGATGGGGTCACAAGCACCTCCCGTCACTTCCGGGCGATCGTCGGCATAACCGGTAACCCAGGCGAGACCGGATCCCTGCTCGACAGTGGTTGCATAAGCGACATGATCACGCCAGGGGCCGCTGTTCCCGAAACCGGACGCCCGGGCCATGATCAGTCGGGGGTTGACGGCGGCCAACGTCTCGTAATCGAAACCCCAGTGTTCGAAGACGCGCGAACTGAAGTTCTCTACGACGATATCCGCTTCGGCGATCAATCTGAGCGCAAGTTCTCGCCCGCGAGGCACGCTCATGTTGAGCGTCAAATCGCGCTTGTTCGTGTTTGCGCCCGTGAACGGTGGGGATGCCTCCCACCAGCCTTCGCTCATGTCGGTGCGAACGGTGGCAGCGCGAATTCCGTCCGGACGCTGAACTGACTCCATATGGATGACATCCGCGCCGAGGATGGCGAAGAAGTGGGTGATGATCGGACCAGCCCAAAACGCCGTGAAATCGACGATGCGCAATCCTTCGAACGGAAGCCGTTTCGCCCCGTTGACCGGTTCTGCAGGCTTACGTGCAAAGGCGATTTCCGCGACATCGCCGTTGTGCTCGCCCAGCTTTGGAGAAGGCCCTGTCGAGCGAGGTGCGACCTCTCCGTGCATAATGTATGTCGATGTTGGCTGCACAAATCCGGTGTGCGGATTTTTACAATACCACTCGCGAGCGACCGACTGCTCGAATTTCGTCAAGGTCTCGCCATTGTTGATCGGCGCCACCGGTATTCGGAACGCCGACGCGAACTCGATCACTTCCTCCATGGTTCGATCCAAGGTCCAGGAATCGATATGCGCGTTCAATTCCTCATGTCGCGCGCTACGCGCGCCATGACGGAACAGGGTCGTATCATCCGACCAATCCGGGCGCTCGACCATCACGCAGAAATCCAGCCACTGCTGACCCGTGGTGATTTGAAATCCAACGTAACCGTCTTTGGTTGGATGATTGAGCGGTACGGTGGGGGCACGCGCGGAGCGGAACGGTGCACCACTTGCGGCTTCATAGGTGGCGCCAAAGAAGGATTGCGTCAGATGTAGGGTGTCGAGGGCGGAGAGGTCCACCAGTTCGCCCTCGCCGGTGTCGCGAGCGCGCCGCCATGCCGCGAGCCCTGCCAGCGCAGCAAAGGTGCCGGCAACCCAGTCGCCGTGGTCACCGCCAGCAGCAAGAGGTTCGCGCTCCGCCCGGCCGCGCGTCACCCAACCAGCAGACATGGCTTGCAAAGTGAATTCGTTAGCAGGCTTGCTGGCATCGCCAATCAGGCCGAATGGCGTGATGGTGACAACAACCGCCGTCGGCGCGCGCTCACGGATGTGAGAAGGGGCGAATTCGTCAGCATCAGCCACCGAAGAACCCCGGCTCCAAATTACGATGTCGGCAGCCTTGATCAACGACCAAGCGCCTTCCCGGTCTTGAGCGCTAGCGATGTCGACCGTCACGCTCCTTGTCGATGCGGCCAAGTACTGAAATAGCGCGCCACCCGCGTCGGCATCGGGCGTGCCATGGCTCGCGGAACGCCGTCGCAACGTATCACCTTCTGGCGGTTCCAGGCGGGTAGCGGTGGCACCTCCATCAACGAGCAGCTTTGTGCAATAGGCTCCTGCGATCCCGGATGCTAAGTGAACAACCGAAAGCTCGTCATTGAGAGGCGTTTGGAAGGGCATTAATACCTCACTCTAAGGTCTTGATGGAGCGTCTGGTTGTGAACAAGGCTGACGCGGTGCGATCAAAGTGACGATCTCAACTAGAAAACACGCCTCAATGTAAGAGATGCCGGGACTTCCGCTACGAAGTGGGTACTTGAGATTTGCTTTGAAATGATACAGATTCAACGCGGACGTGAACATCATTGCCGCGCTATTGTTAGGTAGTTTAACGCTTACCTGATGGGAGTTATTTGGCGACGCTGCTCTGCAACCAACGATGCGACACGCACAACGCCCGCGTTTTCCCCAAGCGCTAGACTCGCCAATTCGGCACGGCGACAATCCAGTAATCGCTTGCGCGCATGCCTTTCCCATCCCCTCCCCGGTGGCGATCCAGTCAGCAATGCGACTCTCTCGCCCTCAGTCCAACTCGGTGAAGATTTCTGCTTGGCGTAGACTTACTCAGGCAGCGAGTTTCTGGCTGGTGTGGATGGTCGGCTGAATGCCGAAGAGCTTGGCGGCGTTGAGGCCCACGGCATTGCGCCAGGTGGCATCGCTGACGTTCAGATCGACGAAGAGCTGGTCGACGATGTTGCGGCTGACTGGCCACGTTCCTTCGGCGTGCGGATAGTCAGAGCCCCACATGATGTTGCGCGAGCCTGGCAGGTTCTTGTCGGCTGCCGCCAGGCAGGCAC
>Ga0182197_1000005_pt1 | contig 49116 bp, 47 predicted proteins | sample G5R1MG_37_FD_128397 | JGI IMG/M metagenome (GOLD analysis project Ga0182197, IMG submission 128397) | Switchgrass phyllosphere microbial communities from Michigan, USA - G5R4_MAIN_12SEP2016_LD1 MG | ecosystem: Host-associated > Plants > Phyllosphere > Phylloplane/Leaf | place: USA: Michigan...
ACCGGCCAAGTGGTGTCCTATGCCGCCGACTTGTCCGTCGCCAACCGCGACGGGCAACTGCGCCCCGGCATGACCGCCACCGCCGACATCGTCACCGCTGACAAGCGCGACGTCCTGCTCATCCCCAACGGCGCCTTGCGCTTCACCCCGGAAGCCAGCGCCAAGGGCGACGGTGCCAAGAGCTCGGGCGGTGGGATCGCCGGTGCCCTGTCGTTCCGCCCTCCCCGGCGCGGTGCGCGCGGCGAGAAGACGGCCAAGACCGGCAAGGCCACCGGCAAGCAGACGATCTACGTCAAGGGCGCCGACGGCAAGCCGCAGCCGATCCAGATCGTCACCGGCGAGACCAACGGCACGATGACCGAGGTAACCGCGGGCGCTCTCAAGCCCGGCATGGAGGTCATCACCGGCCAGCTTGCGCAGGACGGCAAGAGTGGCTGACGATCCCGGGTCGTCCACGCCGCTGATCGGCCTGCGCAACGTCGTGAAGGTCTACGGCAACGGCGCGACCGCCTTCCAGGCCCTGAAGGGCGTCGACCTCGACATCATGCGCGGTGATTTCGTGGCGGTGATGGGCCCGTCCGGCTCCGGCAAGTCGACGACGATGAACATCCTGGGCTGCCTCGACATGCCCACGACCGGACGATTCCTGTTCAAGGGCCACCACATCGAGACGCTCGACCGCGACCAGCGTGCGCTGCTGCGGCGCAAGTACCTCGGCTTCGTGTTCCAGGGCTTCAACCTGCTCGCCCGCACCTCCGCGCTGGAGAACGTCGAACTGCCGCTGCTCTATCGCGGCGACGAGAAGACTGCCCGGCGCAAGGCGGCGATGGAAGCGCTCGACAAGGTCGGCCTCGCCGACTGGTGGGACCACACGCCGGCCGAGCTGTCCGGCGGCCAGCAGCAGCGTGTCGCCATCGCGCGCGCCATCGTCACCTCGCCCGACGTGCTGCTCGCCGACGAGCCCACCGGCAATCTCGATTCCGAGCGCTCGGTCGAGATCATGCAGCTGCTGACCGGCCTCAACCGCGATTCGAACATCACCGTGCTGATGGTGACCCACGAGCCCGAGATGGCGGCGTTCGCGCACACGATCGTCCACTTCAAGGACGGGCTGGTCGACCGGATCGAGCGCAACCATGCTCAAGGCGCACCGGTCGAAGGCGCTTCCGCCTGATGCTCGGCACCGTGTTCCTTCTCGCCATCCGCTCGATCCGGCGGCACATCCTGCGCTCGTTCCTGACGATCCTGGGCATCGTCATCGGCGTCGGCGCCGTCGTAACGATGGTGACGCTGGGCAAGGCGACCACGGCGGCCGTGCAGCAGCAGATCTCGGCGCTGGGCACCAACATCCTGCAGGTGCGCCCCGGCCAGGGCTTCGGACGCGGCGGGGGCGGACCGCAGCCCGCGCCGTTCGAGCCCGAGGACGTGACCGCGATCCGCCAGCAGCTCACCGGCATCGTCGCCGTCGCGCCGCAAGCCCAGACCAGCGCCACCGCGATCTACGAGGGCGCGAACTGGTCGACCACGGTGAACGGGACCACCGACGCCTACTTCAAGGTGCAGCCTTGGCCGCTGGCGTCGGGCCGGACCTTCATGCCGGCCGAGGAAGCGGCGGGCAAATCGGTCTGCATCCTGGGCAACACCGTGGCCAAGAACCTGTTCAACGGCGGTAGCGCCGTGGGGACACGCATCCGCGTGGGCGCGATCAGCTGCGACGTGATCGGCACGCTATCCACGCGCGGCCAAGGCGGCTTCGGCGGCGACCAGGACGATGTCGTGATCATGCCGATCAAGACCGTGCAGCGCCGCTTCACCGGCTCCACCGACATCCGCATGATCCTGATCGGCGTGGACAATGCCTACTCGACCACGCAAGTCCAGGCCTCGCTCACCGACCTGCTTCGCGAGCGCCGCAAGATCACCGGCGGCAAGACCGACGACTTCAACATCTTCGACACCAAGCAGATCTCCGACACGCTGACCGGCACCACCCAGCTGCTCACCCGCATCGTCGCGGCGGTGGCGGCGATCAGCCTCGTGGTCGGCGGGATCGGCATCATGAACATCATGCTGGTCTCGGTTACCGAGCGCACCCGAGAGATCGGCATCCGCCTCGCGATCGGCGCGGTGGCGAACGAAGTGCTGATGCAGTTCCTGGTGGAATCGATCGTGCTGTCGTGCCTGGGTGGGATCGTCGGCCTGCTGCTGGCACAACTGGTGATTCTGGCGGCGACGCCGCTGCTGCAAGTGCCGTTCACCTTCGACCTGCAGATCAACGTGATCGCGTTCCTGATCTCGGCGGTGATCGGGATCGTCTTCGGCTACTTCCCGGCGCGTAGAGCAGCCTCACTGAACCCGATCGACGCGCTGCGTCATGAGTAAGCAAGCAAGAAAATAGGGGCGCGCGCAGAGGCGCGGAAGAGTTGCGCCGGGCCGGGGGCCATTTCGCGATCCCGAACCATCGGTCTTGCAGAGACCGCGAAAGAGCAAGCGGCTTTGCCGCAAGCGCCTCCCTTCCTCTCTGCGCCTCTGCGCGCGCCAATCCTTCTTTCTTTTTGCTCGCCTGCCAACGGCCGCGAGCCCAACCTTCCAACACCCCGCCCTTCCGGCTAACGTACCCCAACACGGCCTCGCTCGACCGTGGCACAGGGGGTCCATGCTGCGTCTACTCGCCAAGATCGTGTTCTGGTTCGTTGCCATCAGCCTCGGGCTCGTCGTGCTGTTTCGCTTCGTGCCGCCGCCGGTCACCGTGACCATGCTGGTCGACGCCAACGGCATCACCAAAGACTGGACCCCGCTCAGCCGGATCGACCGCAACATGGTCGATGCGGTGATCGCCGCAGAGGACGCCAAGTTCTGCCTGCACAACGGCTTCGACACGGTCGCGATCGAAAAGGCTATCGAGCGCAATGCGCGCGGTGGCCGCATTCGTGGCGGCTCGACCATCAGCCAACAAACCGCCAAGAACGTGTTCCTGTGGCAAGGCGAAGGCTGGGGCCGCTATGCGCGCAAGGGGCTGGAAGTGTGGTTCACCTTCCTGATCGAGAGCCTGTGGGACAAGCGCCGGATCATGGAGATGTACCTCAACGTCGCCGAGACCGGCATCGGCACTTACGGGGTCGAAGCCGGCGCCCAGCGCTACTTCGGCAAGTCCGCCGCGCAACTGTTACCAGCGGAAGCCGCACGCATGGCCGCCGCCCTGCCCAGCCCCAAGAAGCGCAGCGTCACCAATCCGCGCGGCTTCACCCGCCGCTACGGCAACGCGGTCGCGGCCCGGCTGGGTGTGGTAAAGCGCAGCCGTCTGGACACCTGCGTCTATAACTGAGAGTCAGCCCATGATGCGCTAGCGGTCGTCCCGCTTGGTGGAAGAACCTGCGACATCCTCGTCATGCCCGCTCTTGTCGCTGAAGAACGCCAGCGCGAACAGGCCGCAGCCGAGCAGCACTGAGAAGAACACACCCAGGATCGTCGCGATCACGGCGTGCAGGCTCCAGGCGTCCATCGCGCGGATGTAGAACAAGGCGCCGACTACCATCAGCACCCCGGCCACGGCGATCCACCGCACCATGCGCCAGAACTCGCGCAACGCCTGTTGTCTGGATGTGCTCATGGTGCGGTAGCGTAAACGCTATTGCGCCCAAACGCGACGGCCGTGGGCAAAAAAGAAGGCGACCCGTAAGCCGCCTTCTCTTCGTCACTTCTGTCTGAAAGCGATCAGAACGTGAAGCGTGCACCGATACGGATCTGGTACAGCGACTGACGCGACGAGATCACCTGCTGCGAGGCAGGCGTGCTGCTCGGTGAAGAGTAGCGATACTGCGCACAAGCCTGGCCGGTGTTCGTGGTCAGAGCCGCACCCGGCGCGGTGCCAGTCGCAACCGGCGTCACCAGACACTGCACGCGCGCCGCCGGCACGGTGTAGGGGAAGCTGTACTCGGCGATCTGGCCCCACTTGCGGTTGAGCAGGTTGGTGAAGTTCTCAATATCACCGAACAGCGTGATCCGGCTCTGGCCAAGACCGGTCGGGATCTCTTGCGAGGCGTGGAGATCGATGCGCGTGAACCACTTGGAGTGGAACGCGTTGCGCGGCGCGACCTTGCCACGATATTTGTCGAGACCCGTCCCGTTGATCAATGCATCCAGCGTGTTGGCGGTGTTGACGCTGTCGTACGAGACCAGCGGATCGTTCAGGCCGGTGGGTACGTAGAGCAGATAGCGCGCACCGGTACCGGTGTTGCCGAAGATGCTGCTGCGCCCCTGCCCAAAGTCTTGCATCGTGTAGCTGAAAGGCTTGCCGATGCGGGTCTCGCCGAACAGGGCGATCGTGGTCTTGTAATCGCCGAAGAAGGCATGGTCGAACGAGGCACCATACTTGAAGAAGTGCTTCACCTGATCGTTCGACACACCATAGGCCGCACCATTGCCGTCGAAGAAGGCGCCGTTGCCGTAGTTCGACCCTGCCGTCGACGATGTGGCAGGAGCCGCATCCTTTACGTCCTGCCAGGTGTAGCTGGCAAAGAAGCTGCCCCAGTCGGACACCTGCTTGTCGATCCGGGCGATGGCGACATAGCTGCGCCCCTTCTTGGTGTTGGTCAGCAGGATATCCTGGAACGTGTCACCGAAGTTTGGCGTTCCATTGGCCAGGTTGGTGGCCGGGATCAGGCGTACGCGACCGTCAGGAGTTCGAGCGATGGTGTTGTTCGTCGACCTGCTCGGGATCGAGCGGATATCGGTGAAGTAGACCTGGTTGCGAACCTTTGAGTACAGAAAGTCGCCGCCAATGCGCCAGCCGCTGCCCAGGAAGTTATCGAACCGCGGTTCCCAGTCGACCGACAAGGTTCCGCGCCACTGCGAGGGGATCTTGAAGTTGGGATCGAGCTCGTTGGTCGGCGCGGTCGAGTTGCGGTCGGTCGGGACGGTCGCGGTGGCCAGCAGGTTCTGGTTCGCGGCGGCGGCGATCTGCGTGCCGTTGACGTTGTTGAGCACCGCATTCGCCAGCGCCGCGTTGGTAACGCCACGGCGGATGTCGATCGAGTTCGTTAGGAAGCCCGTGTTCGAGAAGCTGTTGGAGACATAGACGTCCGGCGAACCACCCGAGAAGATGCCCACGCCACCACGGACCGAGACGGTGCGAACCGGCTTGAACTCGAACCCGACGCGCGGCTGGAATACGCCACGGCCAGAAATGTAGGTGGTGTTGGGGAAGCCGCTACGCAACAGGAACGCTTGGTTCAGTACAGGACGGCTATCGCCACCATAGACGTCGTAGCGAGCGCCATACGTTAGTGTCAGCATGTCGCTGACCCGCCAGTTGTCTTGAATACCAAAGGCGTAGGACTGATAGGAGAAACTTGCCGCACCGTCATTGGGATCGAGCGACGGCACCGCGTTGGTGTAGCGCAGGCGCGAGGCATTGCCCGCTTGCAGATCGGCGATCGAATCGAAGTAATAGTCGCCGGCCGAACGCTGCACGAATGCGTTGAAGATCTTGGTATCCTGATACTCACCGAAGATTCGCAGGTCATGGTCTTCGCGGGTCAGACGACCCTGGATCAAGCCGCCGTACGTGCGGCTGGTCAGCTGGTTGGTCTGGCGCGAGATGTCGGGACCGAACGAGATCACGCCATTGCCTGCCTGGCAGTTCAACGGATCGGCATCGGAGAATGCCGCGCCACAGACTTGGAACTGGGCAAAGCCACGACCCAGGATCGGGTCCTGACCACGCTTATAGTCCTTGTAGAAGGCACGGACCTCGGTTGAGAACTCATCACTCCATTCCGAGTTCAGCTGGAAAACGCCGGTGTGCAGGCGGTTGGATGCGATGTAGCCGTTCGACTCAAGGCCAAGACCCGGAGCGTTACCTGTAGCCGAAGCGGGGCCGACGTTGGTATTGTTGCCGAACTGGATCGAATCCTTCGTGTAGATGTAGGTCAACGACGCACGCTGTGTGTCGGACAGTGCGGCATCTAGCTTTGCGACCAAGCGATCGTCTTTATCCTTCGAATTGTTGAGGACGTCGCCGGTGTCATAGCCATAGCGGCTTTGAGCGATCGACTGAATCTGGCTTAGTTGCGCATCGGTGATGAAGGGGATCTGAGTGCCGGCATTGTTGCTCGGCGTGCCTTCCACGATCGGCGTACCCGCCTTGATGCGCTCGCCGGCAACCATGAAGAAAAGGCGATCCTTGATGATCGGCCCGCTGATTTCGGCGCCGTAGTTCTCATACTTGAAGTCCGGCAGCGTCACACGGCCGGTGGGAACGCCGGGTCCGGCCTTCGTACGCTTCCCTGTCAGATTGTCGGACGAGTGAGCGTAGAAGCCGGTACCGTGGAACTCGTTGGTGCCCGATTTCAGGATGGCGTTGATCGCGCCGCCCTGGAAGTTGCCTTCGCGAACGTCGTAAGGTGCGACCTTGGTCTGGAACTGGCCGATTGCATCGAACGGAACCGGCGAACGGCGGGTGGGTAGACCGTCGGGGTTGATGCCGAAGTTGTCGGTGATCGGCACGCCGTCGACGGAGAAGCGATTGTAGCGCGCGTTCTGACCAGCAAAGGAAACCGCTCGACCGCTGCCCTCGGAATAGTCGAGCCGCGCGAATGGATCGCGGCGCATCAAGTCGCGAATGTCGCGGTTCACCGACGCAACGTTAGCGATCTGGTCGGCCGTGAGGACCATTGCCGGACCTTGCGAGATGGATCCGGCACCGGCTAGGCGCGACGCCGTCACGACGATCGCGTCCCCCTCGGGCGCCAAGCTGACCGGCACGTTGTAGGCCTGGGCAACAACCGTCGAAATGTCGGTGACTTGCGATTCGGCATAGCCAGCCGCCTTGACGGTGACGGTGTAAGGCCCACCTGGTCGCAGACCGGTGACATTGAAGCTTCCGGATGTGGTCGTCGTTGCCGTGCTGCGTGCACCGGTTGCGGTGTTCAGGACTTCAACGGTCGCGCCAGCGACCGGAGTAGCATCACTTACGACCGTCCCCGAGATGGAAGACGTCGTTTCTTGTGCGGTGGCTGGTACGGCTAGCGCACCCGCGAGCGAAACCGAGGCGACGCTTGCCGCCAGCAAATACCTCAACTGCATGTCATGTCCCCTGTGATGCCTTGCCGCTAACCAACGCAAAGCCGGCCCCCATCACGCGTGTCGTTGATCGTCGCTCGATGAAGACGAGCATACGGATCGTTCCTCAGCGGTGATTTTTGCAGGCGCATAAACCACTGCTTCGTGACAAATTCGTGACTGTGACCGTACCCTGCGTCGCCATTGACGACCGTGGAACCCTTGCCCGCCCCTGCGTGCAACCTCTTGGTCCGCCGTCGATGTTTGCTCTATACGCTGGGAATTATGACAGTGCATGGGGGCGCAAGCTTTTTTGCTGCGCTGCGGCAAAAATGCCACTCCCCGCAAGTTTAGCACCCACTACTCGTCGCTGGAGCGCTGCGGTGGTAGATGCTCCGGTCACGCCATACCCCCGACCGATGCACGAGACAGATCCATGAGCGGCCACCACCACGATCACCACCACCACCATGCCGCGCCGACCGCGAATGCGGGGTGGACGTTCGGCGTCGCGGTCGTGCTCAACAGCGTTTTCGTCGTGGCGGAGTTCATCGCGGGAATGGTCAGCGGCTCCATGGCTCTGGTCGCCGACGCGGGGCACAACTTGTCGGATGTGCTATCGCTGGTGCTCGCCTGGATCGCCGCGATACTCTCCGCGCGCGCGCCATCCGAGCGCTTTACCTATGGCCTGAAGAGTTCATCGATCTTGGCCGCGCTGGCCAACGCGGCGCTGCTGTGGGTCGCGATCGGCGGCATCCTGGTGGAAACCGTGCGTCGTTTCGCCGATCCGGCTCCGGTGGGCGGCGGCATGATCATCGCCGTCGCCGCCGCGGGCATCGTCGTGAACGGCGCTTCGGCGCTGCTCTTCGCCAAAGGCAGCAAGTCCGACCTCAACGTGCGAGCCGCTTTCGTCCACCTGCTTGCGGATGCGGCGGTCTCGGCGGCGGTGGTGGTCGCGGGGTTGCTCATCACCTTCACCGGCCTGACCTGGATCGACCCGGCAGCCTCGCTGCTGGTGACGGCGGTGATCGCATGGTCAAGCTGGGGCCTGCTGCGCGACTCCTTGCATCTTGGAATGCTGGGAGTACCGGCGGGTATCAACCTGTCCGAGGTTCGCCGCTACCTGCAGCAACTGCCCGGCGTCGAACGGGTCCATGATCTGCATGTCTGGCCCATGAGCACCACGGAATCAGCGCTGACCGCACACCTCGTCATGCCGTGTGCGCCATCAGGCGACGCCTTCCTGCACGAAGTCTCGCATGAACTGGAGCATCGCTTCGGAATAGGTCACCCGACCCTGCAAATCGAAGCGGGCGAGCACGCTTGCGCCTTGCAAGGCGATCACGTCGTCTGAACGGGAGTTGGCCCATTGGATGCTTGGGGCAGAAGCGCGAAACCATGAGCGCTGGCGACTGCATGACGAGATTGCCGATCGCCGCTGGTCGATATTACCAGCAGCGATCAGCAGCGTTCAAGTAATCGCAGGGTAAAGCCGCTCAGGCGGCCTCTTCGGCCTTGTCACCCTTGTGGACCCGCACCGGTTCCTTGCGACCGTCGACCACGTCCTTGTCGACCACCACCTCGGCGATGTTGTTCTCGGTCGGCAGGTCAAACATGGTGTCGAGCAGGATGCTCTCGACGATCGAGCGCAGACCGCGAGCACCGGTCTTGCGCTCGATAGCGCGTTGGGCGATCGCTTCGAGCGCGTCGTCGGTAAACGTCAGCTCCACGTCTTCCAGGTCGAACAGCTTGGCATACTGCTTGATCAGGGCGTTCTTAGGCTCGCGCAAGATCTTCACCAGCGCCACCACGTCGAGATCCTCGAGCGTGGCGATAACCGGCAGACGACCGACGAACTCGGGAATCAAGCCGAACTTCAGCAAGTCCTCGGGCTCGGCCTTCTGCAGCAGCTCGCCGATGCGGCGCTTGTCGGGATCCGCGACGTGGTTGCCGAAGCCGATCGAGCGCTTCTGCAATCGGTCGGAGATGATCTTGTCGAGCCCGGCGAAGGCACCGCCGCAGATGAATAGGATGTTGGTCGTGTCGACCTGCAGGAACTCTTGTTGCGGATGCTTGCGCCCGCCCTGCGGGGGCACCGACGCGGTGGTGCCTTCCATCAGCTTGAGCAGCGCCTGCTGGACGCCCTCGCCCGAGACATCGCGCGTGATCGAAGGGTTCTCGGCCTTGCGGCTGATTTTGTCGATCTCGTCGATGTAGACGATGCCGTGCTGCGCCTTCTCGACGTTGTAGTCGCTCGCCTGCAGCAGCTTGAGGATGATGTTCTCGACATCCTCGCCCACGTAGCCCGCCTCGGTCAGCGTGGTCGCGTCGGCCATCGTGAACGGCACGTCGAACGTCTTGGCGAGCGTCTGCGCTAGCAGCGTCTTACCCGATCCGGTCGGTCCAATCAGCAGGATGTTCGACTTGGACAGCTCGACGTCGCCCGACTTGCCGCTGTGCTTCAACCGCTTGTAGTGGTTGTGCACCGCAACCGAGAGCACGCGCTTGGCACGATCCTGGCCGATCACGTAGTCGCTCAGCGTCTCGCAGATCTCACGCGGAGAGGGAACGCCACCGTCCTTCTTGCCAGCGATGCCGGCCTTGGTCTCTTCGCGGATGATGTCGTTGCAAAGCTCGACACATTCGTCGCAGATAAAGACCGTCGGCCCTGCGATCAGCTTGCGCACCTCGTGCTGCGACTTGCCGCAGAAGCTGCAGTAAAGGGTGCTCTTGGCGTCAGATCCGCTCAATTTTGTCATTCTCGTTCTTGCTGCCCCGGCGCGGGACGACTCGCCACCCTTACTCTGCAGATGGCCTGTTGATCAATCCTAGCCCCAAACCCTTGCGGCGAGGTGAAGGTGGGCTTGCGCCCACCTCTCGTTAACTCTTTGCGTCGTCAGCGGATTTCTCGCTGTCGGGACGGCTCTCGAAGACCTTGTCGACAAGACCGAACTTCAAGGCTTCGTCCGCCTCAAGGAAGGTATCGCGGTCCATCGCCTTCTCGATGTCGTCGAGCGACTTGCCGGTGTACTTCACGTAGAGGTCGTTCAGGCGACGGCGCATCCGCAGGATCTCGCGCGCCTGGATCTCGATGTCGGACGCCATGCCCTGGGCGCCGCCCGAGGGCTGGTGCACCATGATCCGGGCATTCGGCAGCGCGATGCGCATGCCCGGCTCACCGGCGGCGAGCAGGAAGCTGCCCATCGAGGCAGCCTGGCCGATGCACACGGTCGACACACGCGGACGGATGTACTGCATGGTGTCGTGGATCGCCATGCCGGCGGTCACCACGCCACCGGGCGAGTTGATGTACATCGAGATGTCCTTGGTCGGATTCTCGCTTTCGAGGAACAGCAGCTGGGCGACGATCAGCGAGGCCATCTGGTCCTCGACGCCGCCGGTGACGAACACGATTCGTTCGCGCAGCAGGCGCGAGAAGATGTCGAAGCTGCGCTCACCGCGGCTGGTCTGCTCGACCACCATCGGCACGAGGGCGCCGGTAACCGGGTCTTGGGTGAACTTACCCTGGGCGCCCGACGCGCCGAACAAGTCGATCATGGAGGTCCTCTTCAATCTGGAACCGCTATGTCGCGTGCCCTTTGCCGGAGTTCAAGGGTATTAACCGGCTATCCGCATCCCGGAAGCACCCCGGTTGGGGATAGTTGCCGCCGATCAGGCGCTAGCGGCCTGTGCGTGGATCGCCGGAAACGCCCCCAGCAGCGGCCGCGCGTACCAGAAGCCCTGGTGATATCGCACGCCAAGATCGCGCAGGGCCAAGGCTTCCTCGGCGGTTTCGATACCCTCGGCAATGACGAGCGTGTCGAGCTCGGCGCACATCTCCACGACCGCACGCACGATCGCGCGGCGACGGCGATCCTGGTCGATGCCGCGCACCAGTTCCATGTCGAGCTTGATCTCGTCGGGCACGAAGCGCGCGAACATGTCGAGGCCGGAGTGGCCGGCGCCGAAGTCGTCGATCGCTACGGTGAAGCCGATCTTCTTGTAGGTGTCGATGATGGACGAGACGTGCTGGGGCGACCCCATCTGCTCGTTCTCGGTAAACTCGAAGATCAGGCGGTCCACCGGCATTCCCACCGTGCTCGCGGTCGCGAGCGTCAGCTGGATGCAGGCGAGCGGCGAATAGACGGCGTTGGGCAGGAAGTTGATCGACAGCTTCGCATCGCCCTGCATGAGGCCGGCCGCCATGGCGCCCTCGATGGCCCTGACGCGACAAGCCTGGTCGAACGCGTAGCGATTGGTCTCGTTCACGCTGGAGAGGACCTCATAAGCGCCCGCGCCATCCACGCCACGCACCAAGGCCTCGTACGCGAAGGCACGCCCGGTATCGGTATCGACGATGGGCTGGAACGCCATCGCGAAAGGCACGTCGAATTCTGCTCCATCACGGCAGCCGCTGCAGATACGTTCCATCTTCATGACGCGTTGCATAAACGCATGAACGATAAGGCTTCATGAAGAGCTGCGGCTTTTAACTGACCGCTCAAGCCTTTTTGTCGCGCCGCCCTGATGATCGCGGCCACCTTGGCGTTGACACAAAAAAGGCGTCGCGGAACGAACCGCGACGCCTCTTTATGCGTAAGGCTGCGAAGCCCTCCTCAGTCTTCGGATGCAGCCGTCTCGCTGGTCGCATCGTCCGACTTGGCCTTCTTGGCAGAAGCCTTCTTGGCGGGCTTCGCCTCGCCTTCGGGAACTGCTTCGTCCGAGCCCTCAGCCTTCTTCTTGGCCGCGGTCTTCTTGGCGACCTTCTTGGGCTCCGCATCGGCATCGGTGCCTTCGCTCGAAGCCTCGTCGCCAGCCTCGACCTTTTTCGCCTTCTTGGCCTTGGTCGGCTTGCTGTCGCTTTGGGTCGCCTCGACGTTGCCGTCCGCATCGGCTTCGATCGCGGCCTGCAGTTCCTCGCGGGTCACAACACGCTCGGTGACCTCGGCCTTCTCGATCAGGAAATCGACGACCTTGTCCTCGTAAAGCGGCGCGCGCAGCTGGGCGGCGGCCATCGGATCGTTGCGCACGTACTCGGCGAAGCGCTGGCGATCCTCGGGGCGGTACTGCTGCGCGGCCTGCTGCAGCAGCATCTGCATTTCCTGCGCGCTGACGTCGACGCCATTGGCCTGGCCGATCTCGGACAGGAGCAGACCCAAGCGCACGCGGCGCTCCGCGATCTTGCGGTAATCGTCCTTCTCGGCCTCGATCTCGGCGCGGGCAGCCTCGGGATCTTCCTCGTTTCCGGCTTCCTGCTCCAGCTGCTGCCAGATCTGGTCGAACTCGGCCTCGACCATCGTCGGCGGCACGTCGAAGTCGTGGCCGGCGGCAAGCTGGTCGAGCAGCTGGCGCTTCATCTGGGTGCGGGTGAGACCGGCGGTCTCCTGCTCCAGCTGGCCCTTCAGCAGTCCGCGCAGCTGCTCCAGGCTTTCCAGGCCGAGCTGCTTGGCGAACTCGTCGTCGATCTTCATCTCGCCGGGCACTTTCACTTCGTGCACGGTGATGTCGAAGGTCGCGTCCTGACCAGCGAGGCTCTCGGCGCCGTAGTCCGCGGGGAAAGTCACCGTGATGGTGCGCTCTTCACCGGCCTTGGCACCGATCAGCTGCTCTTCGAAGCCGGGGATCAGGCGTCCCGAACCAATGACGATCGCCTGGCCCTCGGCCTTGCCGCCTTCGAACTCTTCGCCGTTCAGCTTGCCGACGAAGTCGCACACGACCTGGTCGCCATCCTCGGCGGCGCGGCCTTCTGCCGTCTCGTAGCTCTTCTGCTGGCCGGCGATGCGCTGGACCGATTCGTCGACCTGCTCATCACTGATCGGCACGGTCAGCTTTTCGAGCTTCAGGCCGTCAAGCGAAGGCGCTTCGATCTTGGGCAGCACTTCCAGGCTGACCGACAGCTCGGCGTCCTTGCCCTCTTCGTAGCCTTCGCCCAGCGAGACGTCCGGCTGCATCGCGGGACGCAAGGCGTTGTCGGCGACGAGCTTGTCCATCGCTTCCTTGATCGAGGTCTGCAGCGCTTCCTGATGGAGCGCCGGGCCGTGCATCTTCTTGACGAGGTTCGCAGGCACCTTGCCGGGGCGAAAGCCGGGCATCTTGATCTGGGGGGCCATGCGCTTGACCTCGCCCTCGATGCGAGCGGTGATCTCGGTGGCGGGGATGGTCACCGTATAGGCGCGCTTCAGGCCTTCGTTGGTGGTCTCGACGATCTGCATGTTACGATGCCTTCCTGTGCAATTCGCTTGCGGCCGGGCACCACTCGCAGCGGCGGAAAAATTGGTGCGGGCGAAGGGACTCGAACCCCCACATCTTACGATACTGGTACCTAAAACCAGCGCGTCTACCAATTCCGCCACGCCCGCAAAGCGTGCTCGACCGTCGACCTTACGGCCGTGGTCTGAAACTCAAGGGATGGGCCCTTATAGGCAGAGACCGGCGAGGGCAAGCACCCGCGCGCATTCGGCCGCGCAACTTGCGCAGGCGCTCGGGCGTTGAATCGGTGAACAACCTGAAAGGACACGCAACATGGCCACCGACCCCGGCGCCCCGCGCCCCGACGTCGATCGTCCCGATATCTCGCCCGACGAGACGCCCCCGATCACCGAACCCTCGCAGCCCGGCACACCTCCCGGCCCCGACGAGGTTCCTGCCGACGTGCCAGCAACCGACGTGCCCGACGAAGGTCCACTGGAGATGCCGCCGCCGATGAACGGCTGATCCTGAGCGTCGACCCGGGCTTGACCCGGGTCGACGGGGGAAGCCCCTCTCTACCTACCCGCCAGCGCTCCGATCCGCATCAGCAGTCCCGCCATCATCGACGCCTGGGACTTACGCGAAGCCGCAGAGGACGGCACGCTCTGACATTCCAGGCACATCGCCTGCATCCCCTGCCCTGAGAGCATCGCCTCAGCCTGGGCCAGAGCTGCCCCGAGCTGCTCCTGCTGCCGGCGCGCGGCCATGGCGGCAATGTCGCCACCCGTTCCACGACGCTGATACATCTGCAGCAGCAGCGCGTTTAGCGGATCGGACTTGCGGCCGATGTATTCCACATGCCACTTCTCGTTGCCGAGCTTCGCCGCTTTCGCCGCGTAGTCCAGCGCGGCGTCCATGTCGCCGAAGGCATCGATCAGCCCGTTCTGCCGTGCCCGCTCGCCCGTCCACACCCGCCCTTGCGCAATGGCGTCGATCTGCTGCGGGGTCTTGCCGCGCGCCTTGCCGACCAGGCCGAGGAATTTGCCATAGGCATCTTCGATACCCATCTGCACCATCTGCTCGAACTCGGGCGAAAGGCCGCCGAGCAAGTCCGGCTGGCCCGACAAAGGCGTGGTCTTCACCCCGCCGGAGTGGACGCCGATGTCGGCCAGCGCCCGCTCGAAGCTGGGCAGGATGCCGAACACGCCGATCGAGCCGGTGATCGTGCCCGGCTCGGCGAAGACATACTGCGCCGGCGTCGATACCCAATACCCACCACTCGCCGCGAGGTTCGCCATCGAGGCGACGACCGGGATGCCCTTCTGCTTGTAGCGCTCGATCGAGCGGCGGATGCGCTCGGACGCGAGGACCGATCCGCCCGGCGAATCGATGCGCACCACCAACGCCTTCACGCCACTGTCGAGCGCGTCGTCCAGCGCCTCGGCGATGCGATCGCCACCGGCGGTGCCGGGTCCCGCGTCCCCATCGACGATGTTGCCGGCAATCGTGACGACGCCGATCGCGGCGCCGCCGGTGCTCTCGGGATGGGCGGCGAGGTAGGTGGCCAGTTGCGTGCCGACGAGATCGCCGGACGAGGTCGTGGCCGTCGTACTGCCGGAAAGCTCTGCGACGCGGGCGGCGAAATCCGAGGGTGTGCCGATGCGATCCACAAGGCCAGCCGCCTGCGAGGCCTTGGAGAAATTACCGCCCGAGGCCTTGAGCCAGCCGATCGGATCCCCGGTGACGAGCGCGATGTTGGCGCGCGGGCGGGCCTTCTTCACGTCCGCCTGCCACGCGCGCCACAGTCCGCCGTAGAGGTCGCTGTAGGACTCGATCGCCGCCGGCGAAGGGCCGTCGCGGGTATAGGGCTCGACGAAGGTCTTGTAGGTGCCGACGCGGAAGACGTGGGCATCCACCTTCAACTTCTGCAGCAAGGTGCCGAAATACTGGCTGCTGCCGCCGGGGCCCACGGCCATCGCCCCGCCCATCGGATTGACCCAGGCCTCGCTGGCATGCGCGGCGAGCAGCGTGCCGTCATCGACATAGGCGTCAGCGTAGGTCAGCACCGGCTTGCCCGCCGCTCGCACGCTGTCCATCGCCGCGCCGATATCGCGCAAGTGGACGAACCCAGCGCCGGTGAAACGCGACAGGTCGAAAGCGACGAGCTTGATCCTGGGATCGCGCGCAGCACTGCGCAGGGCGCGTTCGATGTCGCTGGCGCGCACGTCGCGCGGCAGTTCGGCATTGGTCGTCTGGGCCAGCAGCAGGTCGGAGGTGCTGACATCGGCGGTCTCTTCCACCACCGCGCCGTCAAGCTGGATGACCAGCGCGCCGTTCGTCACCTTGCCGGGCGTCGGCCGCAGTGACAGCACCGCGTAGAGCAGGCCGAAGAACAGCAGCAGGAACACCAGCACAAGCGCGTCCTTGATCGCGACGAGCAATTTCCAGACCTTGCGTGCAAACGTCATCAAAACCTGCCTTTCCCATGTCCCTTACTCACGATGCCCGATGTAGGAAAGCGGCCGCTTATTTGGGGAGAAGCCAGCGCCTCCCCTTGAGCGCCACCCTGCTCGCCTTTAAGGCCCTCGCTTCGATGGCATCGCCGACATTCATCTATCCGGAAGGTTCCGCAGCCTTCCCGCACCGTGGCCTGGTGGGGATCGCCGGCCTGGCGCCGCATGAAATCACGTATCTGCTCGACGAAGCCGAACAGTGGGTGGAGCTGAACCGGCAGGCCAAGAAGACGCGTGACCTGCTCGCGGGCCTCACCATCATCAACGCCTTTTTCGAGAACTCCACCCGCACTCTGTTGAGCTTCGAGATCGCCGGCAAGCGACTGGGCGCCGACGTGGTCAACATGGCGGTGGCGACCTCCAGCGTGAAGAAGGGCGAGACCCTGATCGACACGGCGATGACGCTGAACGCGATGCACGCCGATGCGATTGTGATCCGGCATGCCAGCTCCGGCGCGGTGCAGCTGATCGCCGACAAGGTGGATTGCCCGGTGCTCAACGCCGGCGACGGCCAGCACGAGCATCCGACGCAAGCCCTGCTCGACGCGCTGACGATCCGCCACGCCAAGCGCAACTTCAACGGCCTGGTCGTCACCATCTGCGGCGACATCCTGCACAGCCGGGTCGCGCGCTCGAACATCCTGTGTCTCACCTCACTTGGGGCCGAAGTGCGGGTCTGCGCGCCGCCGGCGCTGATCCCCGAGGCGATCGACCGGATGAACGTCGAGGTGTTCCACGACTTTGGTGCGGCGCTGAAAGGCGCCGACGTGGTGATGATGCTGCGGCTGCAGCTCGAACGTATGCAGGGCCAGTTCATCCCCTCCCCGCGCGAGTATCGCCACCTCTACGGCCTGACGCTGGATCGGCTGGCAACGGCGCAGCCCGACGCGCTGGTGATGCACCCCGGGCCGATGAACCGGGGCGTGGAGATCGACAGCAACGTCGCCGACATGGTCGGCCGCTCGCAGATCACCACCCAGGTCGAGATGGGCGTGGCACTGCGGATGGCCTGCCTCGAGGTGCTGACACGCCGGGCCCGCGCGGTGGAGGGCTGGGCATGAGCCCGTCCGCGCCGCTCGTGGTCACCAACGGCCGCCTGGTGCGCGCCGATGGCCGCATCGAGCGCGGCGGCGTGCGGTGCGAGGGAGACCGGATCACTGCGCTCGGTGCCGAGGTGACGCCACAGGGCGGCGACCGCGTCCACGATGCCGGCGGCCAGTTGATCGCGCCCGGCCTGGTCGACTTCGGCGTGTTCGCCATCGACAAGCCGGCGTTCCACTTCGGCGGAATCACTCGCGCCGCGCTGATGCCGGACCAGAGCCCGCCGCTGGACCGCCCCTCCAGCGTCCGCTTCGCCGCATCCTCTGGCAAACCGGACTTCTGGGTCCACCCCCTCGCCGCCGCGACGCGCGGGCTGGAGGGGGAGAAGCTGGCCGAGATCGCGCTGATGCGCGATGCCGGCGCACGCGGGATCGCCACGGGCCGGCAATGGATCGGCGACTCGGGCACGATGCTGCGCTTGTGCCAGTATGCCGCGATGCTCGGCCTGACCGTATGCGCCCATGCCGAGGATGCCGGGATCGTCGGCAGCGCCGTCGCCACTGCCGGAGAGATGGCGACCAGGCTCGGCTTGCCCGCCGCGCCCGCCGAGGCCGAGGCGCTGGCGATCGCGCGAGACCTGGCGATCGCCGAGATGGCGGGATGCGCGATCCACTTCCGCACGGTGACGACCGCCGCCGGGCTCGCGCTGGTCCGGCAGGCCAAAGCGCGCGGGCTGTCCGTTACGGCAGGCGTCACGCCGGCCTACTTCATGCTGTCGGACCTGGCGACGGCGGCGTTTCGCACCTTTGCCCACCTCTCCCCGCCGTTGCGTTCGGAAGCGGACCGCCAGGCGGCGATCGCCGCGCTGGCCGACGGCACGATCGACGTCATTGCTTCTGGCCATGACCCACGCGGCCCCGAGGACAAGCGCCTGCCGTTCACCGACTCCGCTCCCGGCATGGCCGGCGCGGAGACGCTGCTACCGCTGACGCTGACGCTGGTGCGCGATGGCGTGATCGACCTGGGCCGCGCGTTCGCGCTGCTCGCCACCAACCCCGCACGCCTGCTCGGCGTGCCCGCCGGGAGACTGGAAGTGGGCGCCGAAGCGGATATCGCGGTGATCGATCCCGAACGTCCCTGGATAGTCGACTCGCAGAAAATGGCCGCGAGCGCCGGCAACACGCCGTTCGATCGCCAGCCCGTACAGGGCCGCGTGATCGCCTTGTTCAAGGGCGGCGCCAGGGTGGGCGTCAAATCGGCCTGACCTGATCACGTCACGGCGCGGCCAGACCTAAGAGCGCTTTTTGCGTCGGTTCACGAACCCGAAACGTCGAGAAGCGCGTTGTCCTCCTCACTCAAAAGGAGAACACCCATGCGTCTATTCAAACTGGCCGCCGCGATCGGCCTCATGGCTGGCAGTCTTGGCCTGACCACCGCCGCGCAGGCCCAACATCATGGCCCGCGCATCGAAAACCGTGCCGACTACAATCGCCACGTCCTCGGCATCGGGGCGCCTGGCGACCGCCGCGACCGCGACTGGAATCGGTCCGATCGTCGTGGCCGTGACTGGAACCGATCCGACCGTCGCAGCGATCGCGGCTACGAGCGCTCGCACCGCCGCGATTGGCGCCGTGACGGCTATCGCGGGAGCCGCGACTGCCGGACCGTGTGGCGCAACGATCGCCGGGTGCGCGTCTGCCGCTAGGTCTTTCACCCGCAGCCACAAAAAACGCTCCTGCCAGCGATGGCAGGAGCGCTGAGTGGCTTCACATGGGGGTGAAGTAAGGCGTGGTTAGCGGCGCGCCAGAAGCGGCGCCAGTGCCTTCGATGGCGTGGCTCCAAGGCGTGATGGCTGCGCCGCAAAAGCCAGGCAATCGCTGCCCCGGCCCTTCAAGTTCGAACATTTGCTACGTGCTTCCGCCGCTTCGTAGCCGGCGGCAGCCACTCGGAAATACTGCCGGCCGTTGACGGTCGCCTGGGTGATGCGCATCTCGCGCCCCTTCAGGCTGGGATCGCGGCTGACGAAGATCTTCCAGGCGCGATGCGCACCCGCCTCGGTGGTGAACGAACCCAACTGCACCACATGCCGACCGGCCGAACGCGAGGGAGTGCCCTTACCCGCCACCGGCTTGGCCACGGCGAGCTTTTCCTGCGCGCGGGGACGCACTGACACCTTTGTGGGCGCAGCCTTGCGGGGCGCGCTGGCCTTTTGCGCCTTTACCGCATCGTAGCGGCGCATGACCTCGGCGATGTCGGCGATCTCGGGCGCGGGGCGGGCGTCGCTATAGCTGACGGGAGCCGGTGCGCTCATCGGCTCGGCCTGGGCGAAGGAGGCTTGTGCCAAAGGCGTCTGCTCCGTCACCGGCGGCAGTTCCGTCGCCGCGGGCGGAACCGGCGCATCGGCCATCGCCAGCGCCGGTCGAGCGGCCGACGAAACCAGCGCCAGTTGCTCCGGCCGGCCCGTATCGCTGCGCACCGGAGCGCCGAGCAAGGCCGCCACGCGCGATTGCTGCGAGCCGATGCTGGCTGCCAGCGCCCACTCGCTCACGCGCACGTCGAGCTTGTCGGCTGGCACGTCCTGCGATGCGATCACCCGCGCCTCGGGCAAGTGGCCGGCGAGCGCATAGGCATAGGCGAGGTTCTGGCGAATCTTCGGCGTGTTCTCGCCCTGCTGGATCGCGGCGCTCAGCACCTCGATCGCCTGTATGGGTCGCCCCGCGAGCGCAAGGGCAAGGCCCTGGTCACTGGCGGGAATCGAGTCGCGCCATTGGCCCAGCAGCGCCACCGCTTCGCCGTTGCGCCCGGTGCCGATGTACGACAGCGCCATGGCCAGCGCGGTCGAAGGCGTCTGATCGCCCAGCGAGACCGCGTCTTCAAAGCTGGTGCCGGCCGAAGCGAAGCGACCGGCGGCGAGGTACGTCTGCCCCAACCGTGCCCGCAAAGTCGCGTCTTGCGGCGACTTGGCCACCGCGCGCTCGGCGGCGAGAACCTGCTTCTCGACCTTCTTGCTCGGGCGCTCCTGCCGATCATGCGAAGCGTTCACGGTCGCTGCATGGACGAACCCGGGCGCCGCCAGGCAGCCCGCGAGCATTGCCGCGCCAAGCGCCGCCTTGTTGAAACTGGCTGGCTGGATTGGGCCTGACATCGGAAAAACAGTTCCCCTGATCGTTTGCAGCGACGCTCGCATGCGCTGATGCAGGCGTGTCCCTCACCTCCGGCAATCGCAGATCGTTCCTAATTTAGGGTTAAGTCCGGATGCTCGCGACAAGGCAGACTTGAACAGGCCGCGCATAAAGACTTTGCTAAGCGGTTCTTCACTATGTCAGGTAACCTAAGGTCTTGCGCGTAGGCGCCGGGCCACGACGGCGTGCTCGCGCCGGGCGGTGCGAAAGGATCGGGGCAGTGGTTAAGGCAATGCGAGGCACCGTGGGCATGGGCCTGGCCGCGGGGTTGCTCGTGATTTCGGGCGGCGCGGCAGTGGCCGACGTCAAGGCCGGCGTCGACGCCTGGGCCGCCGGTAACTACGATGCCGCCGTGCGCGAATGGCAGGCACCGGCAGCGGCAAACGACCCCGATGCGCAGTTCAATCTGGCGCAGGCCTACAAGCTCGGCCGGGGAGTACCCCGCGATCTTGCCAAAGCGGAAACGCTATACGCCAGCGCCGCGGCCAAGGGTCACTTGCAGGCAAGCGACAACTACGGGCTGCTCCTGTTCCAGCGCGGCGAGCGGGCGCGGGCGATGCCCTATGTTCGCGCGGCGGCAGATCGCGGCGACGCCCGCGCGCAGTACATCCTGGGCCTCGCCTTGTTCAATGGCGACGGCATGGCGAAGGACTGGGTCCGCGCTTACGCCTATGTCAGCCTGGCGCAGCAGGCCGGCTTGCCCCAGGCGACCGGCGCGCTGGCGCAGATGGACCAGCACGTCTCGATGGCCGATCGGCAGAAGTCCGTCGCGGTCGCCGCGCAGATCGCCGCTGCAAGCGAATCGAACCTCGCTCGGCAAGTCGCGGCGTCCGATCTTGCCAGCGTGCCTGGCAGCACCCCGCCCTCGCGCCCGCCGGTGGCCAGCCCCGCCCCGCCGGTCGCGCGGCCACCGTACCTGGCTGTGGCACGATCCGACCGAGCCGGTGCCGACGCGGCCCGTGCCGATCGCGCGGCGCGCGACGTCGGTGTACCGCCCGCACCCAAGCCGGAAAAACGCCCTGCCCCTCCACGTGAGACACCCACGCCCACGCCGCGAGCCAACGGACCCTGGCGCCTGCAACTCGGCGCATTCGGCGTGCCCGGCAATGCCGAGGCCTTGTGGTCGCGGGTAAGAGGCCGGCCCGAACTCGCCGGCCATGGCAAGCTGCTCACACCCTCGGGCAAGCTCACCAAGCTGCAGGCGGGCGGTTTCGCCAGCCAGGCAGATGCAAGCGCGGCGTGCGCGAAGTTGAAGGCCGGCGGCTTTACCTGCCTCGCCACCCGCGACTGACGACGCTATCGTGGCGACCATGCGCGTCGCCTCGCTCGATCTGATCCGCGGCGTCGCGGTACTTGGCATCCTGGCGATCAACATCGCCGGTTTCGCCGGGCCGTCCGTCGGCACGCTCAGTCCCAACCTGCCGACACCATCCGGGCCTTGGGATGAGGCCGCCTTCGCGTTCAACTTCGTCGTGTTCGAAGGGAAGATGCGCGCGCTGTTCGCCATCCTGTTCGGCGCGAGTATGGCGCTCTTCATCGACCGGGCGGATGCTCGGGGTGAGGACGGCGACAAACTACAGGCGATCCGCCTCTCCTGGCTGCTGCTGTTCGGCGCGCTGCATTACATCCTTCTGTGGTGGGGCGATATCCTGTTTGCCTATGCCGCCTGCGGGTTCGCCCTGCTGCTGCTGCACCGCCTGCCTGACCGGCTGCTGGGCGCGAGCGCGGCGGCGCTGTTCGTGCTGCTGCATGCGCAGGGCATGCTGCTGGCTCTGCCGACGGTGACTGCCGAGGAGATGGTGCGACTGGGTCAAGCCAGTGCGGAGCAATCGGCAACGGTCACGCGCTTCCACGACTATCTCGCGATGACCGCCCGGCAGGAGTTGGAGCAGTACACCGGCGGTTTCCTGCACATCCTGTCCGTCAAGTTGCGCACCCATCCGTTGTGGCTGTTGCAAGGCGTGCGCGATGGGTTCGGCGAATTCCTTCCGCTGATGGTGCTGGGCCTGATCCTGCAGCGGCGCGGCTTCTTCGCCGACACTCGCACACGCCTGCTGCTCGCGCTCGGATCGGGAGCGACCGTGGCTGGCCTCGCCGTGACGCTCACCGCGCTGGCCTGGTTGTGGCCGCGTGGCTTTCCGCCGATCGCGATGGATGCGGGGTTGCGCTATGGGCTGGCGCTACCGCACGTCATCATGGCATCGGGCTACGCCGCGCTGCTGGTCGTGGCGACGCCCCGGCTGGCGCGAACGGCGATCGGCGGCAGGATCATCGCGGCCGGGCAGATGGCCTTTTCCAATTACCTCGGCACCAGCCTCATCATGACCGCGATCTTCTATGGCTGGGGTCTGGGTCTGTTCGGCCAGGTCCAACCGCTGCGGCAGTGGGCCGTCGTGCTGCTCGGCTGGACACTGATGCTGGTCTGCAGCGCGCTGTGGCTGCGGCATTGGCGGCGCGGTCCGCTCGAATGGCTATGGCGCGCGCTGACCTTGCGGCGGATGCTCCCCAACCGTCGATAAGTGCTATTGCGATCCATTCTCATCAGGCTATAGTGCGAGTCGAAGAGGAAAGCGCATGTACGTCTGCATCTGCAATGCCATCCGCGAATGTGAACTGCGCAAGGCCGCACGCACCAGCCGTGGCGACGCAGAAGCCCTGTACACCGCCATCGGCCGCCCTCCCCAGTGCGGTCAGTGCGTCGAAGAAGCGGAGGACATCATCGCCGATGAGCGGATGTCGTCGCACCTGCCCGTCATCATCCCGACCGATCGCGCGCCGCAACCGCTCCATACCTGACCGCACCGGGACCGGCGTTGCCACCTGCCGCCCGCTGGGCCATAGCGGCCTGACGATTTAACAGGAGGCATCGCGATGCAAGGCGATCGGCAGGTCATCGACTTTCTCAACAAGGCGCTCCTCAACGAGCTGACCGCGATCAATCAGTACTGGCTGCACTATCGCATGCTGGAGCACTGGGGCGTCCGTAAGCTGGCCGAGTACGAGCGCCACGAGTCGATCGACGAGATGAAGCACGCCGACATGCTGTCGGAGCGCATCCTGTTCCTCGACGGTCTCCCCAACTTCCAGGCGCTGGGCAAGCTGCGCATCGGCGAAGGCGTGAAGGAGATCCTGGAATGCGATCTCGCGCTCGAGCATGATGCCATCCCCCTGCTCAAGGAAGCGATCGCCCACTGCGAGGCGGTGCGCGACTACATAAGCCGCGAGATCTTCGAACGCATCCTCGAGAACGAGGAAGAGCACGTCGACTTCCTCGAGAAGCAGTTCGACCTCATCAAGCTGATGGGGATCGAGAACTACGTGCAGTTGAACTGCAAGGCCGCCGGCGAAGGCGGCACCGACACCGGCGCGTGATGCCCGTCGACCCGGGCTCGACCCGGGCCGACGCCTTCCTTCCCCGCGTCTTACTTCACCCGGTACTTGTCGAACCACGCCAGGATCGCCGACGCCTTTGCCGCGGATTGTGACGGCCGCGAGGTCAGGCCGCCATGGCTCGCACCGGGCACTTTGACCAGCGCGGTCGGCACGCCCCGGATCTGCAGCGCGGCGTAGTATTGCTCCGCCTCGCTCACCGGGGTGCGATAGTCCTCGCTGCCGACCACCACTAGCGTCGGAGTCTTGACGTTGCCGACCAAGCTGAGCGGCGAGCGGTTCCAATAGGACATGGGATCTTCCCACGGCTTCTTGTCGAACCAGTAGCGCGAGGTGAAGGTGGTGGCGTCCATCGTCAGCGCCTCGCTGATCCAGTTGACCACCGGCTTCTGCGATGCCGCAGCCTTGAAGCGATCGGTCTTGCCGACAATCCAGGCAGTCAACGCGCCGCCGCCCGAACCACCGGTGACGAACAAGTTGTTCGGATCGGCGGTGCCATCGGCGATGGCGGCATCGACGGCGGCCATCAGGTCGTCGTAATCGGTGCCGGGATAAGCGCGGTCGATCAGGTTGGCGAACTGCTCGCCATAGGACGTGCTGCCGCGCGGATTGACGTAGAGCACCGCATAGCCGCGCGCGGCGTAAAGCTGGTCATCGGTCGAGAACGCCGGACCATAGGCGCTGTTCGGCCCGCCGTGGATCTCCAGAATCAGCGGCGCGCGGGTGCCGGCGGGCAGGCCAGCCGGCGTCACCAGCCAGGCATCGATCGCGCGGCCGTCCGGCGCGGTGACCGGCAGCTTGCGCACCGGCGCCATCGCCTTACCCGCCAGGAAGTTGGCGTTGAGCTGCGTCAACCGCCGGCCATCGACCCACAAGTCGGCCGGCGCATCGGCGCCCCCTGCCGTGTAGGCCACCTTGCCGCCGTTCGAGACGCTGAAGTCGCCGCCGGTGTAGGGCCGGTCGTAATGCGTCCCGGCCGTCAGTCCATCCGCCACCGTACGCACCGATCCATCGAGGCCGACGCGAGCGACGCGCTTCTTGCCATGATCATCGTAGGACACGAACAGCTGCGAGTTGCCGGCCCAGTGAACCACGTCGATAGACTGGTCGAGCCCGGCGCCAAGCGGCCGCACGCCGCTGCCATCGGCGTTCATCACGTAGAGGTCGGTGTTCTCGTAGCTGCGACTGACGTCGTCGTAGCCGAGGAAGGCAATGTGCTTGCCGTCGGGCGAGTAGCGCGCGTCGTGGTCCGGCCCGTTGCGCTTGGTCAAAGGGGTGATCGCGCCGCTCGCGACATCGACGGCGTAGATTTCGGTGTTGTTGGCCTCGCGCTCCCAATCGGGATTGCGGTTGGCGGAGAACAGGATCGTGCGCTGGTCCGGGCTCCAGGATAGCGGCCCGGCGTCGTCCCAGTTGCCGAACGTCACCTGTCGCGTCGCGCCGCCATCGGCCGAAACCACGAAGACATGGTCGTACCCGGCACGCGCATAACCGCCGCCGTCGGCGCGGTAGGCCACCCGGTCGATCACTTCCAGGCTGTCCGCCCACTTCGCGCCTTCGGGCTTGTCGGGCGCCTTGCCCAGCTTCAGCGGCTCGCCCGGCACGCGCATGGTGTACGCGATCGCGCGGCCGTCCGGTGACCACGCGAGGCTCCCTGGGCTGTCAGGCATGCCGGTGACCTTCACGCTGCGGCCACTGTCTAGCCACATCACGTTGAGCTGCGGCGCACCTTCGCCGTCCGACGAGACATAGGCGAGGCGCTTGCCGTCGGGCGACCACATCGGCGACCGGTGCGAACCCTTGCCCGCCACCAGCGGAGTCTGGCGCCCGCTTGCCAGTTCGACCAGCCAGATCGTCGGCACTTCCTTGTCGGTCATCACGTCCGCCGTCATGCGCACATAGGCGACGCGCGTTCCATCGGGGCTGATCTGCGGATCGGTGGCGCCGGCCAGGCTGAACAAGTCCTCGCCGGTGAAAGCCCGATTTGGTCCGGACGGGGCGGCTGGCGCAGCATCCGTGCCTTGCGCCGAGGCGGCGGGAACGGCGAACATGGCGGCCGCGCTGGCCGTGATCAGGAAAGCGAGGGAACGGCGCAAATCGGGTCTCCGGATCGTGGAAGTCGCACAGCCTGCATCGGCCCCCACGTGAAATCCAGTGCCGCATCTCCGGGGCATTCACAAAAACCATGCTTGCGAGGAGGAACATATTGCAACCATTGCCAGCCCTCCGGCTTACACCGGCCAAGGGCAGGCTATGAGGGAAGCGCCATGACGGGCGAGACGACACGTAGGTTACGGTTCGAAGATCGCTCCTTCATGGTGGTGGTGGCGATCGTCACCTTGCTGTTCGGGTGGCTGATCTCGTCCTACTTCGGCGCGATCCTGTGGGGTCTGGTGGCGGCGATCCTGTTCGAGCCCGCGACTCAGCGGCTGGCGGTTAGGCTGAACGGGCGCAAGGGCCTGGCGGCGATGCTGATGCTGCTGATGATCATCGCCCTGATCGTGCTGCCGGCCCTTTTCCTAGGTTCCAGCCTGGTGCAGGAGGCGGCGTCGCTCTACGAGCGCATCCGCACCGGACAGATCGACATTCCCGCGATGATCAACCACTTGCGTGATGCCCTGCCCGTCGGCGTCCGCCGGTTCATCGATCGCCAGGGCCTGACCGACTTCGACAACGTGCGCCGCATGCTCGGATCGGGCGTCGCCAGTGGCCTGCAGAACGTCGCCTCCAGCGCGATCGTCGTTGGCCAGGGTGCCATCAGCTTCATCGCGGCGCTGGGCGTGATGCTGTACCTCACCTTCTTCCTGCTGCGGGACGGGCGTCGCTACGGCGAACTGGTGCGGTCCGCCCTGCCCTTGCGTTCCGCGACGCGCGACCGGCTGATCGACCACTTCCTGGTCGTCGTGCGCGCGACGATGAAGGGCACGGTCGTCGTCGCCTTGGTCCAGGGCCTGCTCGGCGGGCTGATCTTCTGGGCTCTGGGGATCGAGGGCGCGCTGCTGTGGGGAACGCTGATGGGCTTCCTGTCGCTGCTGCCCGCCGTCGGAACCGGCATCGTCTGGGTGCCCGTCGCCATCTACCTGCTGGTGAGCGGTGACTGGATCAAGGGCGCGATCATGATCTTCTGCGGCGTCTTCGTGATCGGCCTGGTGGACAACCTGCTACGCCCGATCCTGGTCGGTCGCGACACCCGCATGCCGGACTTCGTGGTGCTGATCGCGACGCTGGCTGGCCTGGAGATGGCGGGCCTGACCGGCTTCATCATCGGCCCGGTCATCGCCGCTCTCTTCATCGCGGTGTGGAACATGGTCATCGAACAGCGCGCGCCTGCCATGGCAGAAATAGCGACGACCACCCCAGAAGATGACGAGCTCAAACGCTGATCTTGCAGCATCGTTGCCAAACTGTGACCAGTTCATGACGATCATTGCTGGCGGGCTTTAGAACGCTGCCCTAAGGGGGCGGCCATGCAAGGCTTTCACCGCTATCTTCTCGCTGTGCCGCTGATCGTCGCCCCCACCGTGGCCTCGGCGGATCAGGAAGATCAGCAGATCTGGCTACAGGCCAACACCGTGGTTCCGCTCGACGGCAACACCCGCCTGACGTTGGAGCAGATCGCCCGGTTCGGCGACCGGCCCGATGGCCTCTTCACGACCGAACTCGGCATTCTGGCAGGTCAGAAGGTGTCGAAGCACTTCGAGCTCGGCTTTGGCTATCGCCATGTCGCCTTCTACAACGGGAACACCGCTGCCGACGAGGACCGCTTCCGCCAGCAGGTGCTCGGCAATTTCGGCCGGATCTCTACGCGCTTCCGCATCGACGAGCGCTTCCATCCGGATGGCGATGAAGTGGGTTTTCGCATCCGGCCGCTCGTCCGCTACAATCACCCTCTCAATCGCAAGGGGCTGGCGGTGTTCGTCAGTCATGAAAGCTTCTTCATCGCCAACAGCACCAAATGGGGCCAGCGGCGCGGTTACGAGCGGATGCGCAATTGGCTTGGCCTGCTGGTGCCGGTCTCAAAGGTGGTGAATGCGGATGTCGCCTACCTCAATCAGTACCGCCTGGGACGCGGTGGCGCACGCGCGCAGATGGATCACGCGTTCAACCTACAGTTGACGATCAATCTGGGTGCCCGGCCCAAACGGCGCGAACACACCCAACTCGACTGATACCGTCCCGGCGCTCAGTCCTTGGCGAACGGGTTCTTGGCGCTGCGCAAGGTCAGGCGGATCGGCACCGCGGCAAAGCCCAGCTCGCGCCGGATGCCGTTGATCAGATAGCGCTTGTAGCTTTCGGGCAGCAGATCGAGCCGGGTGCCGAACACTACGAAGCCGGGCGGCCGGGTCTTGGCCTGGGTGATGTAGCGCAGCTTGATCCGCTTGCCCCCGGGTGCCGGGGGCGGATTGGCGGACAGCGCATCGTCGAACCAGCGATTTAGGGCGGAGGTCGAGACGCGCTTGCTCCACGCTTCGCGCAGCTCGAACGCGGCCTTGATCATGTCGTCCAGGCCCTTGCCGGTGCGGGCCGAGACCGCCAGCAGCGGCAGCCCGCGCACTTGCGCCAGGCCGTCCTCCAGCGCGGCGCGGATGCCCTGGAACAGCGAACTCGCGCCTTCGGCCACGTCCCACTTGTTGATCGCGATCATCAGCGCGCGGCCTTCTTCCAGCGCAAGCGAGGCGATCTTGAGGTCCTGGTGTTCCAGCCCGCGCGTCGCATCGAGCAGCAGCACGACCACTTCGGCGAAGTCGACCGCGTGGCGAGCATCGGCCACCGCCAGCTTCTCCAGCTTCTCGACCACGTTGGACTTCTTGCGCATGCCGGCGGTGTCGATCAGCCGGACGGGGCGCACCTCGCCGTTCTGCTGCGTCCACTCCCAGTCGATCGCGATCGAATCGCGGGTGATCCCCGCTTCGGGTCCGGTCAGCAGGCGATCCTGGCCGAGCAGCTTGTTGATCAGCGTCGACTTGCCGGCATTGGGCCGGCCGACGATGGCGAGCTTGAGGGGACCGCGCAGCAGCTCCTCCTCGTCGAACGGCTCGTCCTCCTCATCCACCTGCAGCGGTTCCAGGATCGGCAGCAGCGCCTCGAACAGGTCGCCCATGCCCTCGCCGTGCTCGGCCGAGATCGGCACCGGATCACCCAGGCCCAGCGAGTAGGACTCCAGCAAGCCACCCTCACCGGCGCGACCCTCGGCCTTGTTGGCGACCAGGATCACCGGCACCGGCGAGCTGCGCAGCCAGCGCGATATCTCTTCGTCGAGCGGGGTCAGTCCGGCGCGCGCGTCGATGACGAACAGCGCGACTTCGGCCGTTTCCAGCGCCGCCTCGGTCTGCTGACGCATGCGGCCGGGCAGGCTCTCGGCATCCTCGTCTTCCCAGCCGGCGGTGTCGACGATCTGGAACTTGAGGCCCAGCAGTTCGGCATCGCCGAAGCGCCGATCGCGGGTGACGCCCGGCTGATCGTCGACAAGCGCGAGCTTCTTGCCGACCAGGCGGTTGAAGAGCGTGGACTTGCCGACATTGGGCCGTCCGATGATGATGACTTGAGGGGACATGATCGTCAGGGACGTGGCCGTTTGTGCCGGTGATGGCAAGTCCCGTGCATCCGCCAATGACGGTCTTCATGCGGGCGCGACCGTTATGCTTGCCCAAGATCATCCGTTTGGGCGACTTGCCGACGCTTCCACCGATCCCAGGTGAGCGCATCTTGGCTCGGTTATGGATGAGACACAACTGGACCTAGAGCTCACACGATCGAAGGAGGGATCGAGCGCGCCGGCACGCTCTGCTGGCACACGAGGCACAGGCAGATGCATCCAGAACGCAAGCGATACTCCGGCAGCATGGCGCCGAAAAGCGGCAAATCCTTGCCGCCGTGTTTACCGCGATCGGTTACCACGCCTGTACGTCACCTCATAACCACGCCGTGCGATTAAGACTGCATGAGGGGCTTTTACCTATCGGCGATCACCGGCGTGGCACTGACCATCGCAGCGCAAGGCAGCGCCCGCACCGCAATCGCGCTCATCGATCCTACCGGCGGCGCACCCAGAGCGACCACGCCGGGCGTGCTGCAGTGCGTGCCGTTCGCGCGCGATACCTCGGGCATCCGCCTCTATGGCGACGCGCATACCTGGTGGCGGCAGGCGGCGGGCAAGTACGCGCGGGGGCAGGCCCCCAGGTCGGGCGCGGTTATGGCGCTCAGTCCCCACGGCGGCTCGCGCCTGGGACATGTCGCCACCGTCAGCCGCATCATCGATTCGCGCACGATCCTGATCAGCCACGCGAACTGGTCCGGCCCCGGCAAGATCGAACGCAACGTGAAGGCCACCGACGTCTCGCCCGATAACGACTGGAGCCAGGTCCGTGTCTGGTATGCGCCGATCGCCAGTCTGGGCGGCGGTCACTGGCCGGTGACCGGTTTCATCTACAACGCCAGGCCAGGCGCGCTGGCCCTTGTCGAGCGGCCGAACGACCGGACCGCCAAGGCAGGCTCCACCCTGACTCGCTTCGTACCGGCCAAAACGGTGAAAGTCCGCTTCGGTCAGGAGCCGGAGCTTGTCGCCCCGTTGCCGGCCAAGGCCATTCCGCCGCGCCGGCCATCGGCGAAGGTATCAGCGCCGCCACTCAACAGATGGGCCCTGCGACACGATCCGATCGGTCGGATCATCGCCAGCGCGCGCTGATCGTGCGACGTAGGCGCAAGCCTACGTCGCGAGAGCATTCAGCCCTTCTTGGCGACAGGCGCGTCTTCGCCCAGATCCTCGTACCAGGCTTCGACCGGACCGCTGAGCTTGAGCGTCAGCGGCTGGCCGTGGCGGTCCTTGGTCTTTCCGGCCTGGACCCGGATCCAACCTTCCGAGATCGAGTATTCCTCGACATTGGTGCGTACCGCGTCCTTGAAGCGGATGCCGATGCCCCGCTGCAGCTTGTCCGCATCGAAGTACGGGCTGCGCGGACTGATCGCCAGCCGGTCGGGCGGCACGTCGGCGCCGCCGGTAGGCACGGGAGCAGCGGAGGCCTCGCTGGCGGTGTCGGTCTCGGTCGGCGCGATGGGTTCGTCGGTCATGGCGGCGGCTTTAGATCGCATTGGCCGCTTGTCAACGCGCACCGGGTCGCCTAAGGGGCCGCCTTCCGCATCGGAGCGGGCGCGTAGCTCAGCGGTAGAGCACACCCTTCACACGGGTGGGGTCACAGGTTCAATCCCTGTCGCGCCCACCAGCCTTAACCGGCTGGAACCTTCGGCCGGGCGAGATCGACTCAGAACATCGTGCGACGAGCGCCGTTTGTCGCAGCAAGCGCCTGATCGCGCATCCTATTCGCGTCGGACGGCATTGAACGCGCCATATGCAACATGCTTCTCGTACACAGAACATCACCCGCTTCATCGCCTTGCAGTGGGGTGTAAAGGCCGCGCAAGCGGGCCTTCCGTTGTCCAGCAATCCCTATTGCTCGCCGGAAACCCGCAGCGCCTGGGAGCAGGGCTATCGCCAGATCGCGGCGGCGGATGCATGCCCCGCCTGACCCAGCGCGACGCCTAGGGGTCGTCACCGCGCCTTGCGTGAGGGCGAGCGAGGCGGCATAGCCCGCGCCCATGCACGACATCCGCCTCATCCGTGACGACCCCGCCGCCTTCGACGCCGCCCTGGCCTGCCGTGGTGTCGCGGCTGTGTCATCGCAGGTGCTCGCGCTCGACACGCGCCGCCGCGACGTGGCGACACGCACGCAAGAGGCGCAGAACCGCCGCAACGAAGCCTCCAAGGCAATCGGCCAAGCCATGGGCAAGGGCGACAAGGATACCGCCGAGGCGCTGAAGGCCGAAGTCGCGCAGATCAAGGAAGACCTGCCAGGCCTGGAAGCACAAGAGCGCGAACTGGACGATGCCATGCGCCACGCGCTCGCCGCGTTGCCGAACCTGCCCGCCGACGACGTTCCTGCAGGCACCGACGAGGCCGACAATGTCGAGGTCTCCCGCTGGGGCCAGCCGCGCGCGTTCGCCTTTACGCCCAAGGAGCATGCCGAAATCGGCCCGGCGCTCGGCCTCGATTTCGAGACCGGCGCGGCGATCGCCGGCGCGCGCTTTACCTTCCTGCGCGGCGCCATGGCGCGGCTGCATCGGGCGCTCGGCCAGTTCATGCTCGACACCCAGACCGGCACGAATGGCTTCCTGGAATGCGCACCGCCGCTGCTGGTAAAGGACGAGGCCGTCTATGGCACCGGTCAGCTGCCCAAGTTCAGCGAGGACTTGTTCCGCACCACCGATGGCCGCTGGCTGATCCCGACCGCCGAGGTCTCGCTGACCAACGCCCTGCGAGAGCAGATCGTCGCCGCCCTGCCCTTGCGGATGACCGCGCTGACCCCTTGCTTCCGCTCCGAGGCGGGCGCGGCGGGGCGCGACACCCGAGGCTTCATCCGCCAGCACCAGTTCGAAAAAGTCGAACTCGTCACCGTCTGCAAGCCGGAGGACAGCGCCGCCGAGCATGAGCGGATGGTCGCCGCCGCCGAATCGATACTGCAGGCGCTCGAGCTGCCCTATCGTAAGATGCTGCTGTGCGCCGGCGACATGGGCGCCACCGCGCGCAAGACCTTCGACCTGGAAGTCTGGCTGCCGGGACAAGGTGCCTACCGCGAGATCAGCTCGATCTCCAACTGCGGCGACTATCAGGCGCGGCGGATGAACACCCGCTACAAGCCGGAAGGCTCCAAGCGAACCGAATTCGTCCATACCCTCAACGGCTCGGGCCTCGCGGTCGGCCGCACGCTGGTGGCGGTGCTCGAGAACTACCAGGACGAGGATGGATCGGTTCGCGTGCCCGACGTCCTCAAGCCGTGGATGGGCGGAGTCGAACGGCTCACGCCCGCCGCCTGATCCGCCTTCCCCCGAACACCCTGTCGGAAGACCAGCCCATGCGCATCCTGCTCACCAACGACGACGGCATCAATGCGCCGGGCCTCTATGTGCTGGAGAAGATCGCCGCCCAGCTCTCGGACGACATCTGGATCTGCGCGCCGTCCGAGGAACAGTCGGGCGCTGGCCACTCGCTGACGCTCAGCCGCCCCGTGCGCCTGCGCGAGCATGCGCCGCGCCGCTTCTCGGTGACGGGAACGCCGACCGATGCCGTGACCATGGCCTTGAAGAAAATCCTGCCCGGCAAGCCCGATCTGATCCTTTCCGGAGTGAACCGAGGCGCCAACTTGGGCGATGACGTCACTTACTCCGGCACCGTCTCCGCCGCTCTCGAAGGCGCTTTGGCGGGCGTGCGCTCGATCGCCATGAGCCAGGTCTACTCGCGCGAGGGCATGGGCGACGGCGTGTCGTTCGATGCCGCTGAAGCCTGGGGCGCGAAGGTGATCGCGCCGCTGCTGAAGACGCCATTTGCCAGCAGGACCTTGGTTAATGTAAACTTCCCTCCGGTGGCCTCAGGGGACGTCAGGGGGATACGGGTGGCACGACAAGGGTTTCATGATTACGCACGCGGTTCGCTGGTCGAGAGTGTCGATCCGCGCGGCTTTCCCTATTTCTGGTTCGGCCTGCACGGCATCGAGCATACGCCCGGCCATGACACCGATCTGGAGGCGATTGCCGATGGCTTCATCTCGGTCACACCGCTGCATCTCGACCTGACGCACGAGGCCTCGCTCGCGCAACTGGCCGAACGCTACGCCGGATGAGAGGGCCCGCGCTTCTGCTCGCCGCAGCCCTGCTGCCCTTCTCCCCTATCGCGCTGGCCGCACCCGCCTCTGCCGAACACGTCGTCGGCGACGGCGAGACGCTGAACGGCATCGCCAATCGCGCCGGCGTCACCGCCAAGGCGCTGGCCGAGGCAAATGGCCTCAAGGCGCCGTTCGCCTTGCGCAAAGGCCAGACGCTCAAGTTGCCGCGCGCGCCCGTGGCAAAGGCCGAGGTCAAGACGGCCGTCGCCAAGCCCCCTGCCGCCAAGCCCGCTACCACCAAGCCTGCGTCCAGCAAGGTCGCGGCCGCCAACCCGGCGCTCGAGAGGGAAAGCGTCCACGTCGTCCTGCCGGGCGAGACGCTGGGCGGCATCGCCAATCGCGCCAAGGTGCCGCGCGTCCTCATCGCCGAGGCGAACGGGCTGGCTCCGCCTTACGACGTGCAGCCGGGCCGCAAGCTGCTGATCCCGCGCACCCGGCGCTATGTTGTGAAGTCCGGCGATACTGGGTTCGACATCGCATACCGCCACGCGGTGCCATGGAGCCAGATCGCGATCGCCAACGGCCTCGACGCCAATGCCGCGGTCAAGCCGGGCAAGGAACTGCTGATCCCCACCGTGCTGGATCCGCAGCAACCCTCGCAGGCGGCGAACCGTGCCGCCACGCGCACCGCCGCCGCCGCCAACACGGTCGCGAACGCGGCGGTCGCTGCCGCGCGAGCGCCGGCGGGTGCTTCCGAGCCGCGCTTTGCCTGGCCGCTCGACGGCACGGTCAAGCGCGGCTGGAAAACCCGCGCCGCCAGCGATCACCACGATGGCCTGGACATCGCCGCTCCCCTGGGCGCGCCGGTCAAGGCCGCCGCGCCAGGGACGGTCATCTTCGCCGGGCAGGAAGCCGATCAGTTCGGCAACCTCGTCATCGTCGACCACGGCGACGGTTGGAACACCGCCTACGGTTTCCTCAGCAAGATCGCGGTCAAGAAGGGCGCGAAGATCGCGGTCGGCCAGCAGGTCGGTCAGGTCGGTGCGAGCGGTCGGGCGCGCGGCAACGAACTGCACTTCGAAGTCCGGCAGGACGGCGTGCCGATAGATCCCACGGGCGAGCTGCCCAAGACGCCATGACCATGACGGCTGGGCCCCGCCTGCCATGAGCCGGCGCCCGGCCTCTCGCCTCCATCCTCGCCGCGCCAAGCCGCTACGCCGGGCACTGGCGGTACCGGTCTGGGCCGACCTCGCCTTGCGCCTCGGCGCGGCACTGGCGCTGGTGTTCTTCGTGGTGCTCATCCACTGGGTCGACCGCACGGGGCTGAAGGACACGCATGATGGCGTGGTCAGCTTCCTCGACGTGTTCTACTTCACCATGATCTCGATCACGACGACGGGCTTTGGCGACATTGCCCCGGTCAGCGACAAGTCGCGGCTGATCGAGGCGGTCATCGTCACTCCGATCCGTTTTGCGGTGATCTTCATCTTCGTGGGCACAGCCTACCAATTCGTTATTCGGCGCAGCTGGGAGAAATGGCGCATGCGCCGCATTCAGGAACAACTGACGGGCCACATCGTCGTGCTCGGCTACGGCGTCAGCGGCGGCGAGGCTGTGGGCGAACTGATCGCGCGTGGCACCGATCCGGGCGAGATCGTGGTGGTTGACGCCAATGGCGCCCGCCTCGAAAACGCCGAGGCGATGGGCTGCAACGTGCTGGAAGGTGACGCCACGCGGGACGAGACGCTGGCGGCGGTGCGGATCGCGCAGGCCCGCGCGGTGCTGGTCTCCGCCGGGCGGGACGACACCTCGATCCTGATGATCCTGTCGGTCAAGCACCTCGCCCCCAAAGTGCCGATCACCGCCGTCGTCCGCGCCGACGACAACGAATTGCTCGCCCGCCAGGCCGGGGCGGACAACGTCATCAATCCGGTGCGGATCACTGGACTGCTGCTCGCGGGATCGGCGCAAGGGCGGCACGTGTCGGAATACCTGTCCGACCTGGCCTCGGTCGGCGGGCGGGTGCAGCTGGTGGAGCGACAAGTCGCTTCGGACGAGATCGGCAAGCCCTTGTCGCAGCTGTCGAGCGGCGGTCGGGGCCTACGGATCTACCGCCAGGGCCGCGCCATCGGATTCTGGGAAGACGGTGCACGAAAGCTCGAACCCGGTGACCAGATCGTCGAAATCGCTCCGACCTGCACGGCCGAGAGCGAAACCCCGATGGATGGGCCACAAGGCTGACAGCACCTTCCCTGAAGGGACGGAGGCGCTATCCCAGCGCCCAGAACACCACGCCCATCGCCAGGTAGGCGACCAGCCAGAACCCGCAATCGCGCACGCGCCTCATGGGCTCGGTCGCGGCGCTGCCATGAGTCAACCACACCGCCGGTATGACGAAGAACAGCGCCACCCCGCCGGTCTGCATGAAATACAGCCAGGGCTTAGCATCCAGCACCGCCGCCCCCAACCGCGCGAAGTTGTGCCCCAGCATCACCGCCGCGAGCAGCAGGACCAGCCCGGCCGGCCAGAACCGACCGACCCCACGCGGCGCGCTGCCCAGGCTCGTCCGCCCGGAGCGGGAGAGCGGACCGTTCCACGCCGCGCCGATCGCCAGCGCGACGGCCGCCGCCAGAACCACTGCGAGCCAATTCACCGGACCCATCGCCATCTCCTGCTGGTTGTTCGCGCGGCTTGCCTATCGCGTGGTGGTAGCGATCCCCGCCCAAAAGGTATATGGGCGCGCGTTCCATGGCATTAGAACTCCCCTCCGCCCCCAAAGTGGGCATGGTCAGCCTCGGCTGCCCCAAGGCGCTCGTCGATAGCGAGCGCATCCTCACCCGCCTGCGCGCCGACGGCTACGCGATGAGCGCTGATTATCAAGGCGCCGACGTGGTCCTGGTCAACACCTGCGGCTTCCTCGACTCGGCCAAGGAGGAAAGCTTGGCCGCGATCGGCGAGGCCATCGCCGAGAACGGGCGCGTCATCGTCACTGGCTGCATGGGCAACGAGGCCGAGGCGATCCGCGCCCGCTTCCCGTCCGTCCTCGCGGTCACCGGCGCGCATCAGTACGAGGCCGTGGTCGAGGCGGTGCACGAAGCCGCGCCGCCTGAACTCAGCCCCTATCTCGACCTGATCCCCCAGGCCTCGGACGAGCGCGGCATCAAGCTGACCCCGCGCCATTACAGCTACCTCAAGATCTCGGAAGGCTGCAATCACTCTTGCGCCTTCTGCATCATCCCGCAGCTGCGCGGCAAGCTCGCCAGCCGCCGGATCGACGCCGTGCTGCGCGAGGCGGAGAAGCTGGTCGCATCGGGCACGCGCGAGCTGCTGGTGATCAGCCAGGACACCTCGGCCTACGGCGTCGACATCGGCCACGAGCCACGCGAGTTCCACGGTCGTCCCGTTCGCGCGCACATGACTGACCTCGCCCGCGAGCTGGGCGGCCTGCGCGCGGCCGACGGCCAGCGTCCGTGGGTGCGGCTGCACTACGTCTACCCCTACCCTCACGTCGACGCGGTGATCCCGCTCATGGCCGAGGGGCTCGTGACGCCCTACCTCGACATTCCATTCCAGCACGCCGCGCCCAACGTGCTGCGCGCGATGCGCCGTCCCGCGAACGAGGCGAAAGTGCTGGAGCGCCTTCGCAAGTGGCGCGCGATCTGCCCGGACATCGCCATTCGCTCCAGCTTCGTCGTCGGGTTCCCCGGAGAGACCGAGGCCGACTTCCAGTACTTGCTCGACTGGTTGGACGAGGCGCAGCTCGACCGCGTCGGCGCCTTCCGCTTCGAGCCCGTCGAGGGCGCCAGCGCCAACTTCCTGCCCGACGTAGTGCCCGAAGAGGTCAAGGAAGAGCGCTACGCTCGCATCATGGAGAAGACCGCCGCCATCAGCGCCGCCAAGCTGGCCGCCAAGATCCGCCGCGTGCTGCCGGTCATCATCGACGAAGTGGGCGAACCCGACGAGGATGGGGACATCGGCGCGACCGGCCGCTCGCAAGCAGACGCGCCGGAGATCGACGGCGCCGTCTACTTGCGCCAGGTGAGTGCCGAGACTGCGCCGGGCAGCATCGTCGATGTGCTGATCGAAGATGCCGACGCGCACGATCTCTACGGTGCGGTAATCTCATAGGCAGCACAGCCGTTTGCAAAAATTGCAATCAGGGCTTTCTCTTTCGCACTTGCAGCATGCCCTAAACGTCAGCATAAGGGACGGGCCTTTCAGGCATCCTCTCCCAAACTTTCATAGGGCTGGTCTTCGGACCGGCCCTTTTTTTGTCCGTGCCGCTGGTGCCAGACAAGAACACCGGCCGCCCTAGGGTTCCGGTGGCAGCGTGGCGGCATTTATCCTAGGCCAGCGACATGGCTGATTCGTCCCGCATCTACACCGCCGCGCTGATCGTGATTGGCGACGAGATCCTCTCCGGTCGCACTCACGACAAGAACATCGCGCAAGTCGCGGCTTGGCTGGGCGTCCAAGGCATCCGCCTCGTCGAAGTGCGCGTGGTGGCGGACGTGACCGCCGCGATCGTCGAGGCGGTGAACACGCTGCGAGCGCGCAACGATTATGTGTTCACCACCGGCGGGATCGGTCCGACTCACGACGACATCACCGTGGACGCCATCGCCGAGGCGCTGGGTGTCGGCGTAATCGTCCACCCGGAAGCCCGCGCGACGCTGCAGGAATACTACGAGACACGCGGTGGGCTGAACGACGCGCGGTTGCGCATGGCGCGTGTACCGGAGGGGGCCGAGCTGATCCCCAACCGCTACACCGGTGCGCCGGGCATTCGGTTCGAGAACCTGTTCATCATGGCCGGGGTGCCGCAGATCACCGCCGGCATGCTCGAAGCGCTTACCGGCACGTTGGAAGGCGGTGCGCCGCTGCTGACGCAGACGGTCGGCTGCTGGATCGCGGAAAGCGAAGTCGCCGACCTGCTGCGCAAGACCGAGAAGACTCACGTGGGTTGCCAGATCGGCAGTTATCCCTTCTGGCGCGAAGGCCGCGGCGGCGCCAACTTCGTCATCCGATCGACCGACGCAGACGGTCTCGCCACGTGTGCGCAGGATCTGATCGACGCTCTCGGCGCGCTCGGTCGGCCGGCAGTCCTTGGCGGCATTTAGCGCGGCCCTGATCCTGGCCGCTGCCGCCGGTGGTGGCTCGGCCACGCTGCGGCAGTTCGAAGCGACCCTGGCCGCGCAAGACAGCGCCACCCGCGCGCTGGAGCAATGGTGCGCGCGCCGGCACATCGCCGAGCCTGCCGTGATCCGCGCGACCAAGCTGGCGGCGCACAGCAACGATCCATCGCGCCGCCTGCGCCGCCGCCTCGGCCTGGCTGACGGCGAGAAAGTGGCACTACGCCATGTGCGGCTATCCTGCGGCCAGACGCCGCTATCCGTGGCGTGGAACTGGTATGTCCCCGCCCGCCTCTCGCCCGCGATGAACGCCGCTTTGCGCGATGGCGACGTGCCGTTCGGCAAAGTCGTCGCCCCACTCGGCTTTCGCCGGGTCTCTCTGCCGACTATCGCAGGCCGGGGCCAGAACTGCCCAGCCGGAACGATCAGCACCCATCGGGCGCGGCTAGTCCTGCCGGACGGACGTGCCCTAGCCTACGTGGTCGAATGCTACACCGCTGCGAACCTTGATGGTTCCAAACCCTAGCGCTGATCGACGGTCAGGTTAAGAGTGTCGAAAGCGCGCGCTAACCTGCGAAGCAGACCGTTGATACCCCACCTCTCGTCATCCACGCGAAGGCGGGGATCCATCTCCTGACATCGCAGCCAACGCAGCGATACCGGTCCAAGCATCGATTGCCGATAGCTCACGGGCTCGTCGCGCCCTCTCGCCATCCGTTACCGCAGGAGATGGATCCCCGCCTGCGCGGGGATGACGAAGTAAGGAGGCGCCGGGCTGCTAATCGCCGCCTCGTAGGCCTTCGTTTGCAACCGTCAGGGCCTGATGTCCTTCCCCAACCTACTTCTTGAACTCCACGGCCGTGCCAGCTTTCACCATCTGCGCCAATCGAGCCGCGTCCCAATTCGTCAGGCGCACGCAACCGTGACTGGCACTCTGACCGATCGACGCAGGCTCACCGGTGCCGTGGATGCCATAGTGCTCCTTGGACAAGTCCAGCCACACCACCCCGACCGGGCCATTGGGACCCGGATTAAGCAGCGCGTCCTTCTTCGAATCGCTCACATCCCAGAACAGCTTGGGGTTGAAGTGATAGTCGGGGTTCTTGCTCACACCCTGGATCTTCCAGTTGCCGATCGGCAGCGGATCGTGCGAGCTGCCGGTGGTGACCGGGAACTGCGCCAGCAGCTTGCCCGAGGCATCGTAGGCGCGCAGCAGGCCTTGCGACTTGGACACTTCGACCTTGTCCGCCTGCGGCTGATCGGGCGCGACGCCCAGCGTCACCAGCGTCTTGTTCCAATCGCGCGCGTCCTCGCCGAGCTTGGCCGTGTCGACATCCGCGACATTGGGCACGCGGATGGTGGCGCCGGCCTTCACCGTCGCATTCGGCCCACCGTTGAGCGCGGCCAGAGTCTCGGGCGTGGTGTGGAAGCGCTCGGCGAGGGCCTCGGTGAGGTTGCGGTAGGAGAGATGGTCGAAACCCGCCTGCTTGGAGGTTTCCTTGGGCAGGTCCGGGATGAAAGGTCCGGCAGCGAATGCGTCGGGCACCTTGACCAGGCGCGTCGCCGGCATCTGCGCCGCCGCGCCGAGCGCCTGCTTGGTGGCATCGTCGAGCTTGCCGGTGGTGGGCAGATCGTGGGCCGCCTGGAAGCCGCGCAACGCCGCCTCATCGAAGCGCGTCGCCTTGCCATCGATCACGCCCGAGGAGAACCCGAGCCGGTCCAGCGCGACCGCGATGGCCATGTTGGCAGGTGCAGTGAACGGCGTGTTGGGTGCCGGTGCATCGGCGAAGCGCATGCCGTCGAGCGGGTTGGCGGTTGCGACGTTGGCCGACGCCGCCGCCCCAGGAGCCTTCCCAGCCTCGTTCGGCGCGGGCTGCTTGCAGCCGGCCAGGCAGAGCACCGCTGCGGCCGACAGGATAAGACAAGTTTTCAAGCGATCGCTCCCGGTAATTCAGGAGCTTAAACGCTGCGATCCAACCCCGTGTTCCGCTCGGCTCGGCGCAACTTACGCTTTTGCGGAGTAGATCATCCGGCCCGGACCCAAGCGGTCGAACAGCTTGGCAAGCTCGGTTTCACCCACCGCGAAGCAGCCCTGGCTACGGCCTAACTTGCCATGCGCCGGGATCATCTCGGCATTGGCGTACCACGCGCCATGGACGACGATGGCCCGCTCCAGCGCGTTGTTGTTGGTGGGATCCAGGCCCAGCAGACGCTGCGAGCGGCCATGCTTGCCGATGTAGTAGTCCGCCGTGACGAACGCGCCCTGGCTGGACGCGTTGGAGTCCGGCACGTTGGAGAAGCGCTGCAGATAGCCGGTGTGCGCGGGGTCGGAGCCCGAGCCGTGCGCCACCAGGAACTGCGTCACCGTGCCCGAATTCACGTCGAGCACCTGCATACGCGGCTGCGACGAAGGCACCGAGAAGTCGACGATGGCGATGCGGTCACGGTGCGTCACCATGCGCGAGTGCCGGTCCAGCGCCGCAAGCGCCTCCTGCACGATGCGGGGTTCCGGCTTGGGCGCAGCAGGTACCGGCGCGAGGCGCGATTGCGCCAGCGCGGGCTGCGGCGGCACGCTGGGCGTCGGCGAAGCGGAGCGAAGTGCCTGCTTCGGCGTGCTGACGCATGCACTGACGGCGGCTGCGAAACCCGAAAGCACCAGCTGACGACGACCGATAAAGAAAGGAGAAATCATCTTGTCCCAGATAAGCCGTTTTTCCCGCTCCGGGAGGGTTCCTACTCTCTCAAAGACCGACTGTCTGTTCAATTTCAGCTATTTACGCCCATTTCAACGATGAGCCGCGCCATGCTTGCGACGAGCGCAGGAACGAAAAAGCCGACAAGGTTTCCCTTGCCGGCTAATCGTATTAAAGGCTCGCCCTGGCGTCAGGCGCCGGCGATCTCCGTCGTGTCGATCTTGAGGCCCGGGCCCATCGACGAAGACAGCGTGATCTTCTTCACGTACTTGCCCTTCGAACCCGACGGCTTGGCCTTGACGATGGCGTCGACGAACGCATCGAAGTTGGTCTTGAGGTCGGCGTCCGAGAACGACATCTTGCCGATGCCGGCGTGGATGATGCCCTGCTTTTCGACGCGGAACTCGATCTGGCCGCCCTTGGCATCCTTGACTGCCTGAGTGACGTTCGGGGTCACGGTGCCCAGCTTCGGGTTCGGCATCAGGCCCTTGGGGCCCAGCAGCTTACCGAGGCGACCGACGACACCCATCATGTCGGGCGTGGCGATGACGCGATCGTAGTCGAGGTTGCCGGCCTGCATGTCTTCCATCAGGTCCTCGGCGCCCACCTTGTCGGCACCGGCGGCCTCGGCCTCGGCGGCCTTGTCACCCTTGGCGAACACGGCGACGCGAACGGTCTTGCCGGTGCCCGAGGGCAGCGAGACCATGCCACGGACCATCTGGTCGGCGTGACGCGGATCGACGCCCAGGTTCATCGCGACTTCGATGGTCTGGTCGAACTTGGCGGTGCCCAGGTCGCGCAGCAGCGTGATCGCGTCGGTGACGGGATAGAGCTGCATGTTGTCGCCCAGCTTGGTGGCGAGGGCCTGTGCCTTCTTGGTCTGCTTAGCCATGGATCAGCCCTCCACCACTTCGAGGCCCATCGAGCGCGCGGAGCCCTCGATGATCTTGGTCGCCTGGTCGATATCGTTCGCGTTGAGGTCGGCCATCTTGGTCTGGGCGATCTCGGCGAGCTGCGAGCGCTTGATGGTGCCGGCCGAGTCCTTGCCCGGGGTCTTCGAGCCCGACTTCAAGCCAGCGGCCTTCTTGATCAGGAACGACGCCGGCGGAGTCTTGGTGACGAAGGTGAAGCTGCGATCCGAATAGACGGTGATGATCGTCGGGATCGGCATGCCCTTTTCGAGTTCCTGGGTCGACGCGTTGAACGCCTTGCAGAACTCCATGATGTTCACGCCGCGCTGACCCAGCGCCGGACCGATCGGCGGCGAGGGGTTGGCGGCACCGGCTGCGACCTGCAGCTTGATGTAACCACTGATCTTCTTGGCCACGAGGGGCCTCCTTTCACACTATCGCCGCCCAGGAACGGGCGGCTCATGTTAAGCGGTGATGACGGAGAGGCTGCCCTCCCCTCCCGCGCGAATCCACCGGGCCGAGGCTCGGAGGAGCGGTGCGCGTAGTTTAATGCGTGAGAAAAGGCAATGTGTTTGGAGCGGTGCTGTGCCGCATTCCCCCTCCACCACTCGCTTCGCGAGCACCCCCTCCCCATCGCTACGCGACTGGGAAGAACGGGAGAGGTCGGGCTAGTTTCTCCCTGTTGTACCCGCAGGGCACAATGGGGGGAGACCGTCCGCGAAGCGGATGGTGGGAGGGGGCAGCACCCTCTCCACCAGAGATGAAACTTACTTAGACAGTTCGACCTGCTCGAAGTCCAGTTCCACCGGGGTCGCGCGACCGAAGATGGACACCGAGACCTTGACCCGGTTCTTGTCGAAGTCGAGTTCCTCGACCACGCCGTTGAAGGTGGCGAACGGACCGTCGAGCACCTTTACCGAGTCGCCGATCTCGTAATCGATGTTGATGGTCTTGCGCGGCGCGGCAGCGGCAGCTTCGGCGGCGCCGAAGTAGCGCGAGGCCTCGGTCTCGCTGATCGGCTGCGGCTTGCCGTTGGTGCCGAGGAAGCCGGTGACCTTGGGCGTGTTCTTGACGAGGTGATACACGTCATCGCTGAGCGAGAGCTTGGCCAGCACGTAGCCCGGCATCGTCTTGCGCTCGGTCTGCACCTTCTTGCCGCGCTTGACCTCGGTGATCATCTCGGACGGGACCTGCACGTCCTCGACATAGTGCGACAGACCCAGGCGCTCGGCCTCGGTCATGATCGCTTCCTTCACCTTGCTCTCGAAGCCGGAATAGGCGTGAATGATGTACCAGCGGGCTGCCATAGGTATCTCGGGGTTCTCTCTTGAAACTGTGATCAGATCAGCGACAGCAGCCAGCGCACGAACGTGCCGAAGGCGGTGTCGATGCCCAGGAAGAAGACGGCGAGAAACACGGTCATCAAGCCCACGAAGATCCCGGTCGTGACCGTTTCCTGACGCGACGGCCAGTAGATCTTCGACGCTTCGGAGCGCACCTGCTTGATGAACTCGTTGGGGCTGGTCTTGGCCATGCTCGTGTCGTCTCTTGCCTGTCCGCTGGATAGCGGTGTTTACCTGTCTTCCACCTAGGGCTCATCGCCGCCCCGGCAAGAGCCGGGAGGGGCGTTGAACTTTCTTCTGTGGGAAGAGCCAGGCGGTCTAGCTAGACTCGGGCCGGTTTGCAAGCCGCGCGAGGAACGAGTTGGGCGTGCTGAACAGGATGCGCGCGCCATCGGGCAAGGCGACGGGGTGCGCGGTGCCGATGTACCACAGGTAATCGGCCTGCTTGGCGGGCTTGAACCGGCGCAAGTCGATCTTCTGCCAGGGCGCGTAGAGGATGCGCTGGCTGGGGTCGGCGAAGCGCCGATAGTCGTGCTCGGCCATGCTCAAGAGGTGCACTTCAGGCAGCGCGAAGTTCGAGTTCTCCTTGGCGCTGCGGCGTACGACCGCATAGCTGCCAAGATGCTCGAAGCTGCCGAATTCCCACTGGCGGCGCGGGATGGCGACGGCGGTGGCAACGGTCGCGCCCTGCGGCACCTGGTCGAGCGCCTGGAGCATGCGCTCCGACGTGCGGCCGTCTTCGTACCAGCTTTGCGTGGTGATGGCGATGCGCACGGCGAACAGCGCGGCCACCAGGACGAGGCCCCAGCGCGGCGCCGGCCAGTTTATGGCCAGGCACGCAACCAGCAGCGCCGCGGTACTCAGGCGATAGTCGGCATAGTCGCCGCCGAAGATGTGACGCGGCACGACGAGCGTCAGGATGAACAGGATCAGCGCCGCCCAGCCCAGGCGGCCGTCCAGCCGCCGCGTGATCGCCGCCACCGCCAGCAGCGCGACGACCACAGAGACGGTGGCGATGTCGAACCACTCGACGTTGCTGCGCAGCGCTCGGTACAGGATCGACCACTTGTACTCGAGCACCTGGCGGCCATAGCCGACCTTGGAGTTGCTGCCCGCGCCCAGCAGCATCGGGAACAGCGGGAAGATCAGCGGCCAGGGTGCGATGCAGGCCCGCCAGGCGTTGCGCCAGTCACGCCGGCCAAATTCATAGCCGAACACCAGCACGCCCAATACGCCCCAGCCCGAGACGTGGCACAGCCACACGACGAAGCCGATCGGCACCATCGCCGCCGCCCGCCAGCGCCAGCCCTCCCAGCGCACCCAGGCGGCAAAGGCGAACAGTGCCAGCGCCAGGCTGAGCGAATAGTTGAGGAAGCCCATCAGCAGCGCCGGCGACCAGATGCAGGTGAACGCCAGGATCGCGCCGACGCCGATGCGGCCGCGCAAGGTCCAAGCCACTGCCAGGAACGACAGGCCGGTGAGCAACGGGATGATCCAGGCGATGAACTTGCCCGCCGCTTCCAGCCCGATCAGCGGGGTCAGCGGCACCATCAGCAGCTCGGAGCCTAGGTTGCCGGTCCATTCCCAATGGAAGCTGTAGTAGCGCGTCAGGAAGGGATCGCGCCCATGGTCGAGCATGATCTTGTAGCCGGCGAGGTGCGACGGATAGTCCGTCATCTGCGGCGCCCAGGCCACCAGAATCGGCAGCGTGGCGGCAAACGCCAGCAAGATGCCGAGCCACAGCCCCACATCGCGCTTGCCTGCCCGGTCTTCAGTCATCGTGCCGACTTCGGGACCGGTCAAACCGTGCATGGGCGCCTGGGCTGTTTTCGAAGATGCTTGGCAGGAGTGGAGGGACTCGAACCCACGGCCCTCGGTTTTGGAGACCGATGCTCTACCAACTGAGCTACACTCCTGCGGGCGGGGTGGCCTGTAGAACGTGGGATCGCCCTTGGCAAGCGGCACGCCGATGCCACGCTGTTTAAAAGCCGATCGACGAGCGCCGGCGCCGCCTTACCGCAGCTTTCAATCGAGCCCTTGCGACCCTATGTGAGCGGCATGACAACACTCCCTGCCGACGCTCCCGGCGCGCCCGCCCTGCCCGCCACGTTCTGGGAGGCCGCCAAGCGCGGCGTCTTGTGCAAGTGTCCGCGTTGCGGCCAGGCACCGCTGTTCCGCAAGTGGCTGAAGTCGGTCGACCGCTGCGCCTCGTGCGGGCAGGACTGGTCGCACCATCGCGCCGACGACTTTCCCGCGTACATCGCCATCCTGGTGGTCGGCCACTTGCTGGCGCCGGTGATGATCGCGATGTCGCTGGATACCGAGCTGTCGCCGCTGGCGATCGTGGCGATCCTGATCCCCGCCTCGGTGGCGATGATGCTGGGCATGCTCCAGCCGACGAAGGGCGCGGTGATCGCGCTGCAATGGTGGAACGGCATGCACGGCTTCATCAAGGAGCGCCTGGCGCAAGCCGCCGTCGGACCAGACACCGCTCGCCCCGAATGAGCCTGGCGCCCGATCGTCTCGACCGATTTGCCCGGCACATCGTGCTGCCGGAAATCGGCGGTGTGGGACAAGTGGCGCTGGCGGACGCGAACCTGGTGCTGGTGGGCTGCGGCGGCATCGGCAGCCCGGCCCTGCAATACCTCGCCGCGTCCGGGATCGGCCGGCTGACGCTGATCGATTCGGATACGGTCGAGGTCAGCAATCTGCAGCGCCAGACGATCTTCACGCCAGGCGACGTCGGTCGCGCCAAGGCCGAAGTCGCCGCCGAATGGGTGCGCCTGTTCGATCCCGCGCTTGATGTGCGCGCGGTCGTGGAGCGCCTCGATGCCGGCAACGTCGCGGCGCATCTCGCCAACACCAATGTGGTGCTTGACGGGTGCGACAACTTCGCCACCCGGCTTGCCGTCTCGGACGCCTGCGTCGCCGCCGGCATCCCGTTGACCAGCGCGGCGATCGGGCGCTTCCAGGGCCAAGTCGGCAACTTCGCCGGTCATCGGCCCGACCAGCCCTGCTACCGCTGCTTCGTGGGCGATGCCTTCGATGCGGAGGACTGCGACACCTGCGCCGACGATGGCGTGCTGGGCGCGATGGCGGGCATGGTCGCGACGTTTGCCGCGATCCAGGCGATCCGGGTCCTGCTGGACGGCCACGCCGCGCTGGGCGATCCGCAGTTCGGCAAGCTGCACCTGCTCGACGGACTCGCGCCCTCACTTCGGACTATGGCCTTGCCCAAGGACCCGCAATGCAAAGCTTGCAGCACGTGAGCGATCCATTCGATCTCGCGCGCTTCGTCGCGGCGCAGGACGGCAGCTACGACACCGCGCTCGCCGAGATCAGGCGGGGTGACAAGCGTAGCCACTGGATGTGGTACGTGTTCCCGCAAGTCGCCGGCCTGGGACACAGCCCGATGGCGCAACGCTACGCCATCCGCTCGCTGGACGAAGCGCGGGCCTACCTCGATCATCCGTTGCTGGGGGCCCGGCTGCGTAAATGCGTGGCGGCGCTGGACCAGCTCTCCGGCACCACCGCCGAGCGGGTGTTCGGCGGCATTGACGCGGTGAAGCTGCGGTCTTCGCTGACGCTGTTCGAGGCCGCCGGTGCGCCTTTCGGCCCGACGATCGCGCGGTGGTTTGGCGAGCGCGATGCGCGGACGCTGGAGATCCTGGCGTAAACCGGCCCTCGTCAACCCGCTAGCATCTCCGCCACCCAGGCCGGCACCACTTGCGTTGCCGGGCCATGGCGCGCCTCCTCGAACCAGCGCGAGCCCTGGCTCGGCTCCAGGTTCAGCTCCAGCGTGGCGATGCCAAGCTCGCGCGCGTTGCGCACCAGCCCCGCCGCCGGATAGACCGCGCCGGAGGTCCCGATCGACACGAACAGGTCCGCCTCGCGCAGCGCATCGTAGATCTCGTCCATGCGATACGGCATTTCGCCGAACCAGACGATATCGGGCCGCAATGCGCGCTCGGCACAGGCCGGACATGGCGGTCGCTCGATGAGCGGCTCTGTCCAGGGCGAGCGCGTATCGCAAGCCGTGCACCAGGCGTTGAGATGCTCGCCATGCATGTGCAGAACCCGCTTCGCCCCAGCGCGTTCGTGCAAATCGTCGACGTTCTGGGTGACGATCAGCAGTTCGCCCGGCCATTCCGCATCAAGCCGGGCCAGCGCTTCGTGCGCGGCGTTGGGCTGCTTGGTCTGGATCGCCGCGCGGCGCATGTCGTAGAAGCGCAGCACCAAGTCGGGATCGCACGCGAAGGCCTCGGGCGTAGCGACGTCCTCGACCCGGTGTTGCTCCCATAGTCCGCCTTCGGAGCGGAAGGTGTCGATGCCGCTCTCGGCCGAGATGCCCGCGCCGGTGAGGATCATGATGTTGCGGATGTTTGTCATCGCCGCCATGAGACACGGCCAAAGGGGATCGTGCAATGGGTACTTCGGGAACGCGAATCGGCATCATCGGCAGCGCCGGCCGCATGGGCCAGGCAATCGCCGCCGCCATCGCCGATGCCGGCGCCACGCTGAGCGGCGGCGTGGACAAGGACGGCGATGTCGCGGACCTCGCGGCACAAAGCGACGTGCTGGTCGACTTCTCCTCACCCGCCGCGCTGGAGGGTAACCTCGAGGCGGCGATGGCGGCGCGCGTGCCCGTGGTGATCGGCACCACCGGCCTGGAAGAGCGTCACCACTTCCTGATCGACCATGCCGCCGACACGATCCCCGTGCTGCAGACCGGCAACACCTCGCTCGGCATCACCTTGCTCGCGCATCTGGTGCAGGAAGCCGCCAGCCGCCTCGGCGAGGATTGGGACATCGAGATTGTCGAGACGCACCACCGCATGAAAGTCGACGCGCCTTCGGGCACCGCGCTGCTGCTGGGCGAAGCGGCGGCGCGGGCGCGGGGCGTGGACCTCGCGCAGGACTCCGAGCGCGGGCGCGACGGGATCACCGGCCAGCGCGGTATCGGCAACATCGGCTTCGCCTCGCTGCGGGGCGGGTCGGTGGCGGGGGACCACTCGGTGCTGTTCCTGGCCGACGGTGAGCGGGTGACCCTGTCGCACCTGGCCGAGAACCGCTCGATCTTCGCCAAGGGCGCGGTGCGTGCGTGCCAGTGGCTGATCGGCCAGGCGGCGGGACGCTACACGATGCCCGAGGTGCTGGGGTTGTGACCTACAGAGCTTCGTCATTCCCGCGAAGACGGGAATCCATCTCCAGGTGGTTCCTTTTACGCAACATCAGGAGATGGATCCCCGCCTCCGCGGGGATGACGAGCGTAAGGGGCGATTGGATCGATCGGTCATGAACAAGGCCAACACCTTCGAGTTCTTCCGCCGCCTGGCCGAGCTCAACCCCGATCCGCAGACCGAGCTCGAATACGGCCGCGACAACGTCTACCAGCTGCTGGTGGCGGTGGTGCTCTCGGCGCAGTCGACGGACGCAGGCGTGAACAAGGCCACCCGCGCGCTGTTCCGCGACGTCACCACGCCCGCGCAGATGCTGGAACTCGGGGAAGACGGCCTGAAGGAACACATCAAGACGATCGGCCTGTTCAACTCCAAGGCCAAGCACGTCATCGGCCTGTCCGAGATCCTGGTGCGCGACCATGGCGGCGAAGTCCCGGCCGATCGCGACGCCCTTACCGCCCTGCCCGGCGTCGGTCGCAAGACGGCCAACGTGGTGCTCAACTCGGCGCACGGGGCCGAGACCTTCGCGGTCGACACCCACATCTTCCGCGTCTGCAACCGCACCGGCCTCGCCAAGGGCAAGACGCCGCTGGCGGTCGAGAAAGGGCTGGAGAAGAACGTCCCCGGCCCGTTCCGCGTCGGCGCGCACCACTGGCTGATCCTGCACGGCCGCTACACCTGCAAGGCGCGCACGCCCGAGTGCTGGCGCTGTCCGGTGGTGGACTTGTGCGCGTTCAAGGCGAAGGTGTTGGCGAAGCCTGGCCGGAAGTAAGGGTTCACGCGGAGACGCGGAGGAAGGAAGAAGAAGGGATTTGCGCGCGCAGAGG
>Ga0182197_1000006_pt1 | contig 47266 bp, 40 predicted proteins | sample G5R1MG_37_FD_128397 | JGI IMG/M metagenome (GOLD analysis project Ga0182197, IMG submission 128397) | Switchgrass phyllosphere microbial communities from Michigan, USA - G5R4_MAIN_12SEP2016_LD1 MG | ecosystem: Host-associated > Plants > Phyllosphere > Phylloplane/Leaf | place: USA: Michigan...
GATCGACGGAGGCGGCCCGAACAACGTGGTGCCCGATCATGCGATCCTGCGCGTCAACATGCGGCCGGTTTCCGCCGATCGCCAGCGCGTGGCCGAAGCCGCGCTGAAGAGGATCGTCGGCGCCGTCGCCGAGGTTCGCGAGGTGACGGTCCACGTCCATGGTGGATTTGGCCGACCACCCAAGACGCTCGACCCTCAAGCGCTGGCGCTGCTCGATCTGGTCGGTGCCTGCGGGCGCCGATTGTCGCAGCAGATCGGCTGGCGCGACACCGGCGGCGTGTGCGACGGCAACAACATCGCGGCCTGCGGCGTGCCGGTGGTCGACACGATGGGCGTGCGCGGCGGCGCCATCCACTCGCCCGAGGAGTATCTTATCATCCCCAGCCTGTACGAGCGCGCGGCACTCACCGCCTTGCTGCTGTGCACCCTGGCGCGAGACGGCATGCCGCGCGCTGCGTGACCGACTGGGGGCGCTTGCCGCGCAAACGGCCGGCTTTGGGCCGAACATCGTTGGGGGCGCATCAGGGTCCGGCAAGCACCGCCTCGAATGACTGGTCGGGATCGGCCCAGCATCGGCGCCAGTCGGCGGGGGTGTCGAGATCGAGCGCCAGCCCCGGTCGACGCACTATCGCAGCCTCGGTGCCTTCGCACGCGGCGGCCTGGAAGTGGCGTTGGAAGCTGTCCTGCCCGAACTGGAAATCACCGCGTCCGCTAGGCTGGAGCAGGGCATTGGTGCCGATGTCGTGCCGATCCGGGCACACCGCGATCGCCGTCGACACGGCTTCCAGAGCATGCAGATCGGCGACCTGCAATGTGGGCAGATCCGCATGCAGGACAAGCACGCGTGCGTCTGCCGGCACTTTGGCTGCGGCTTCGGCCAGTTGGGCGTTGAGGCCCGAGGCTGACGCTTCGAAACCTGCGATGCCGAGAGAACGAGCGAGCGCAAGGACTTCGGCATCGTCTGAGACCACTTGCAACCGCTCGGTCCCCCACGCTTTGCCTACCACCCGCACCGTGCGAGTGAGCAGGGTCGCGCTCAAGCGGATGCGCTGGTCGGGGGTGAGCAGCGGGCTCAGCCGGCTCTTTGCCTGGGCAAAGGACTTGGCCGGTACGAGAGTCCAGATCATGACCGCTCTGGTTGAGCCCGCAGCCGCTTGGCAAAGGCCAGAACGCCACGCGCAAGGGCCTTCCGCGTAGCCAGATCGGTCATGACGGTAGGCAGCACGTCCAGCGCGATGCGATCGTCCTGCAGCGCGCCGGCGAGGTGCGCATCGACGGTATCGAGCACGAAGCCATCGATCAGCCCGGCATAGTACCGCGCGACGCTGACGGCGCTGGCCGGAAGCCCCAGTTCGAGCATCAGCTTGGCCGTGGGGCCTTTGAGGGCCTGGCCGCCGACGATCGGCGAAACAGCGATGACCGGCGCCTGTGTGGCTCGCAAGGCCGCCGCAAGTTGCGGCATGGCCAAAAGCGGTGCGACGCTGAGCCAGGGGTTGGAAGGGCAGAGGATCACCGCTTCCAGCGCGGGGTCTTCCAGCGCGGCCATGACCTGGCTGTTGGGCCGCGCTCTGTCCGCGCCTTCGTAGCGCAGGGCGCGAACCTTGGGTTCGGCGCGGCGGCCGACGAAGTACCGCTGGAACGGCAGCACGCCTTCGTCGGTCTCGACGATTGTGCGCACCGGATCGTCGGACATCGGCAGGATCGCCGGACCGACGCCGAGCCGATGCTTCACGTCCGCCGTGATCGCGGTCAGGCTCTCGCCCGCCTGGAGGCGACGCGTGCGTTCGACATGGAGGGCCAAATCGCAGTCCCCTAGCCGGAACCAGTCCTCGCCGCCCAGCTTGGCGAGCTGATCCATGAACGCCCAGGTCTCGCCGGCCAGGCCCCAGCCGAGTTCGGTGTTGTTGATCCCGGCAAGCGTGTAGACGACGGTATCGACATCGGGCGAGATCGACAGCCCGAGATGCTCGAAGTCGTCGCCGGTATTGACCACGATGGCGAGCTCGTCCGGCGGTAGGATACGGGAGAGCCCCAGCGCGAGCTTGGCCCCGCCGATGCCCCCGCACAGAGCCAGCACCCGCACGCTCATCGAAACAAGTCCATGTTGCGTGGGCGCTGCAGATCGCGGGCCGAACCGTCGCCTTCGACCTGCAGGCCACGGATCAGCACCGCCGGGCGGCGTTCGTCGGCCTGGCCCATCAGCAGGGATGCGGCGGCGGCGATCTCGTCGGCAAGGCCGAGTTCGCTGGTTTCCAGCAATCGTCCATGCATGTCGGGCTTGCCGCGCAAGTCGAGCAGCGCCGGTAGGCCGGCGACGCCGATCGCGGTGCCGACAGTGCCCTGGCGCCATGCCCGCCCGATGCTGTCGACGATCAGCACGCCAAGGCTCAAGCCCGTCCGTTCCTGCAGCGAGGCGCGCAAGCTGCGCGCGCTGGCGTCGGGGTCTTGGGGCAGCAACAGCACGCTCTCGCCATCGGGCGAGACGTTGGAGGTGTCGATGCCAGCGTTAGCCAGGACGAGCCCGCGAACGTCCTCGACGATGACGAGCCCGGCGCGCTGGCGCATGATCTCGCGGGTCTCGCTGAGCAGCAGTTCGGCAAGGCGCGGGTCCTTGTGCGTGACACGCGACAGTTCTTCGGCCTTGGCGGAGGGGGTGACATCTGCGAGCCGGACGGATCGCGCCTCGCTCTTCGAGACGATCTTCTGCGCGAGGACGATCACGTCGCCGGACTGAAGCTCCTCGTCCGAAGCCGCGATCGCGTCGATGAGGATCGTGGCGAGATCGTCCCCGGCGCCGACTTCGCCGATGCCCTCCAGCCCGACGAGCGTCAGGCGTCGCTTCGTCATGCCAAGTCGGGTATGCCGGTGATGCGGATGCCGGCCCCGTCCGCCACCTTGTACCGCTTGTTGATCGCGATCAGCACCGACGTCAGCGCTTCCGCCGCTGCCGAATTGGACAGCGGTCCGGCATGGAGCGCGGTGATGCCGATGGCCTTGGCGAGCTGGCAGACGGTCTCGCGCGCCTCGATATCGTCGCCAGCGACCAGCACGTCGCAGTTCACCTCGCGGTCGAGATCGGCGAGCTGGTGGGCCGACACGTTCTGAAACGCGGCGACCACGCGCACGCCAGCGCCGAGGGTGCGTTGCAAGGCTTCGACCGCAGAGCCGCCTTCGGGCAACTGCACGCGCGCCACCTTGGGCGGTACCAGCGGCACGGTGACGTCGATCAGGATCTTGCCGTCGAGTTGCGCAGCGACGTCCTGCGCGAGTGCCTGCTGCCCGGCATAAGGCACCGCCAGGACGACGATCTCGCCCGCCGCCGCCGCCGCGCGGTTGTCCATGCCGGTGACGCTGCCGTTCGTGCGCGCGGCCATCGCCTCGGCCGCATCGGCGGCGCGGCCTGCGTCGCGCGAACCGATGATGACGGGATAGCCCGCCTTGGCCCAGCGTGCGGCCAGGCCCGCGCCTTCGTGTCCGGTGCCGCCGAGCACGGCGATCGCTGCTTTTGCCTCAGTCATGGCTGACCATCATTCCTTTGTTCTCGTGGTTCTTGGGCCGCCAGGTCGCGGCGGTCTGCTGGATGGGGGCGAGCGGTTCCGCGCCCCGCGCGAACGCGCGCCGCTCCGCCGCGACCGGACGGTAGAGGGTGTCGCGCTGTGCGGGCACGCGGCCGGCTGACGCGATCACCGCCTCCATCTGCTCGGGCGTCCATTCCTGGCCATGGCTGGCCCCGGCCGCGCGAGAGATGCTTTCGTTCATCAAGGTACCGCCCAGATCGTTAACGCCCGCCGCTAAGGCCGCGCGCACGCCGGCTTCGCCCATCTTGACCCAGGACACCTGGATGTTGGGAATCCATGGGTGCAGCACGATGCGCGACACCGCATGCATCAGCACCGCCTCGCGAAACGTCGGCCCAGGGCGCGCCTGGCCCTTGAGGTAGAGCGGGGCCTCCATCGCCACGAACGGCAGGGGCACGAACTCGGTGAAGCCGCCGGTCCGCACCTGCAACGCGCGGATCGCCAGCAGGTGGCGGGCCTGATGCTCGGGCGCCTCGATGTGGCCGTACATGATCGTCGCGGTGGTGCGCAGCCCGGTGTGGTGCGCGGCTTCGATGACCTCGATCCACTCCGCGGTGGAGAGCTTCTTAGGGCAAAGCGTCTCGCGCACTTCGTCGGCCAGGATTTCGGCGGCGGTGCCGGGCAAGCTGCCGAGCCCGGCGTCGCGCAGCTTGTCGAGGTAGGCCGGGATGCCGATCCCCAGCGTCGCCGCGCCATGGCGGACTTCGAGCGGCGAGAACGCGTGAACGTGGATGTCCGGAGCGCCCCGCTTGGCGGCGGCGAGCAGGTCGAGATAGGTCTGCCCGGTGTAGCGCGGGTGGATGCCGCCCTGCATGCAGACTTCGGTTGCGCCGCGCGCCCAAGCCTCGGCAGTGCGGCGGGTCACCTCATCCAGATCGAGGTCATAGGCCGGACCGCGTAGTTCCGCCGCGCGCTTGCCTTTGGAGAAGGCGCAGAACGCGCAGCGGTGGAAGCAGACGTTGGTGTAATTGATGTTGCGGTTGACGACGTAGCGAACGATGTCGCCGGCCGTTTCGCGACGAAGCTGGTCAGCGGCGGCGCACACCGCGTCGAAGTCGCCGCCCCGTGCATTGAGCAAGGCGACCACTGCGGCTTCGTCCAGGGTCTCGCCGCGTTCGGCCTGGCGCAGTGCCGTGGCGACGCGTTGGTCACGGATCACACCATCGGCGGCTGGGCTGAAGCGCGGTGGTGCCGCTACCCCGCCAACCCGCCAGGCGTCGATGCGGGGCAGGCCTTGCGTATCCAGCGCCTCGCGCAAGGGGCGGCGCAGACCTTCGTCCTGCCACCGATCGAGATTGCGCAAGTGGGTGGGATGGGCGGCCAGGCGTTCGGCCAGGATCCCGCCGTGGCGCGTCGTCTCCTCATCAAGGCGGGCGAGCGCAGGCCAGGGCGCTTCGGGGTTCACGTGGTCGGGCGTGACCGGCGAGACACCGCCCCAGTCGTTGAGGCCGGCGGCGATCAGTTCGCCAAAGCCGCTGCCGGCGAGGTTTGGAGGCGCTTGGATCGCCATCGTCGGTCCGAAGCAGAGCCGCGCCACGGCGATGGTCCAGAGCAGTTCTTCGCGGCCCGGCTGGTCCGCGAAGGCCATGCGGGTGTCGGCCTTGGCGCGGAAGTTCTGGACGATGATCTCCTGCAGGTGGCCGTGCTCCTCATGGAGCGCGCGCAGGGCCAGCAGGGCGTCGATCCGCTCCGCGCGGCTCTCGCCCAGGCCGATCAGGATGCCGCTGGTGAACGGCACTTGCAGTTCGCCGGCCAGGCGAATGCACTCCAGCCGCACAGCCGGGTCCTTGTCGGGCGAGCCGAAGTGCGGACCGCCGCGTGCGTGCAAGTGCGGCGCGGTGCCTTCCAGCATGATGCCTTGCGAGATCGTCACCGGGCGCAGCAGCGCCAGTTCCTCGGCGGTCATCACGCCGGGATTGGCATGCGGGAACAGCCCGGTCTCCTCGATCACCAGGCGGCACATCGCGGCGAGATAGTCGATCGTGCTGGAGTGGCCGAGCGTGGCGAGTTCATCGCGAGCCGCGCGGTATCGCAGCTCCGGCTTGTCGCCCAGGGTGAACAGCGCCTCGCGGCATCCGGCCGCGGCGCCAGCGCGGGCGATCGCCAGCACCTCATCGGGTGTCAGGTAGCAGCGCTCGCCCTTCGCCGGAGACCTCGCGAACGTGCAGTAGGAGCAGACATCGCGGCACAACCGGGTGAGCGGGATGAAGACCTTGCGCGAATAGGTGACGAGGGCGCCATGCCCGGCGTCCCGCATCGCCGACGCCTGCGCCATCAACGCGTCCAGCGGCTCCGCCGCGGACAGGCGGCGCAGCGTCCGTTCATCCATCCCGCCGCCGGTCACGCGTTACGATGCCTTGCCGATGACCGTGTCGGCGAAGCGGCGCAGATCGTCGATCTTCTCCTGCAGCGGCTGCGTGTCTTCCTCGACGGCGTAGAGGTTGCGGAAGGCGACCGGCATGTCGGTCACGCCGAGATCCTCGTGGCGCTTGACCACGTCGGGCGTGATCTCACCCATCGCGGTGGCGAAGATGCGGAACGGCTTGTCCAGCGTGCCCGCTTCTGAGCGGAACTGGCCGATCTTTTGCAGTGTATCCGCGAGAGCATCGGTGCCGCCATCGCCGCCGGCATACATGAATCCATCGTTGCGAGCCGCGCGCTTGAACGCAGCATCGGAGAAACCGCCGATCAGGATCGGCAGGGGCTTGCCCGGCACCGGGTTCAGCTTGACCGGGGGCAGGTCGTAGAACTCGCCATGGTACTCGAAGTAACCGCCCGCGCAGAGGCCGCGAACGATCTCGATGCACTCGTCGAAACGCTTGCCACGCTTGGGGTAAGGAACGCCCATCACCTCGTAATCCTCCGGCCAGACGCTCAGGCCGACGCCCAGGTTGAAGCGGTCGTTAGTGAGCGCGGCGATCGAGGACACGAGCTTGGCGGTATAAAGCGGCGGCCGGACCGGCAGCTTGACCACGTTGGTGGTCATTTCCAGGGTGGTCGTCGTCACGCCGATCGCGGTGGCGAGGATGAAGCTTTCTATGAATTCCTTGTTCTCGAGGAACTCGCGTCCGCCGTCCTCGGTGTACGAATAGCTGGCGTCGGAAGCTTTGGGATAGATCAGGCTGTCTGGGATCGTCACCCCTGCGTACCCATGCGCCTCGGCCTCTTTGGCGAGCGGAAGGTAGTTGCGAACCTGGGTCATGCTTTCCGCGTAGTGAAATCGCATGGCGGTATCCCTCTCCTAAATGCGTAGCGCCGATGGCTCCCGGCTGCGCGCTTGCAAGCTGTAGCGCTTTTCACGGCGGTGGCAACGTGTGCTGCTCGCCAGGCTGCGCCTAACGGCTTGCACCGGCTTGGCAAAGATGGGGCCGTGCCTCTGCCATGCAATCCGGCATGTTCTGCAAGCCCGACCATTTCCTAGTCTGATTGGACGATGCCGGCGCTGCGCATCATGCCGTACGAAACAGGCATAGCGGGTAAGCGGGCGGAGGAAGAAGCGATGGCGACTGGGATCACTGACGGACACACCGTCTCATGAGCGTGCCCATGTTTCGCGGCAAGACAGCTCTCGTAACCGGCGGCGGCTCCGGGATCGGGCGGGCCGCCGCTCAACGGCTCGCGCAGGAAGGGGCCGAGGTCGCCATCGCCGACCTCGATGCGGAGCGGGCCCGGGAGACGGTGGCGCTGATCGAGCAGGCAGGCGGCCGCGCGATCGCGATCGCCGCCGATGTCGCGAGCGAAGCCGACAACGCCGCGATGTTCGATGCGGCGCAGCAGGCGTTCGGCGGGATCGACCACGCGTTCCTCAACGCCGGTATGTTGCAGCGCTACATGCCGTTCGAGGAGGTATCGCTCAAGCTGTTCGACCGGGTTCTGGCGGTCAATCTGCGTGGCGTGTTCCTGGGGCTGCAGCAGGCGAGGGCACGCCTGCGCCCGCAAGGATCGTGCGTCGTCACGGCGTCGGCAGCGGCGCTGCTCGGCTTCTCCGAAGCCGCGGCTTACGCCACGTCGAAGCATGGCGCGCTCGGCCTGGTGCGATCGGCGGCGCGCGCCTTTGCCGAGCGAGGATTGCGGGTCAACGCGATCTGCCCCGGCAACGTGCTGACGCCGATGAATGGCGTGGCGCAGGACAATTCGGTGCAGGAGGAGCTCGACGATCCCGGCTATCGAGGCGGTCTTTCCGCGCAGCAGGTGGCGGAAGTCGCCTTGTTCCTGCTCTCCCGCCGTGCGGCCGGCATCAACGGACACGCCCAAGTGGTCGACGCCGGGTTCGCGGCGGCCTTCGCGCCGTTTGATCCTACCGGCTGACCCGGCCATCGTACGGTTTAGATGACTTGAAACAGAGCGAACAACGCTCGTGAAGACAGGAGAGATGATGTTCGATTTCGCCGAGAAGGTCGTGCTCGTCACCGGTGGCGGGGTCGGGATAGGTCGCGCCACGGCAGACGCTTTTGTCAGCGCCGGGGCCAAGGTCGTCATCATCGAGGTGGATGCTGGGCGCGCCGCCGAGGCACAGGCGGCACTGGGTGACGACGCGCTCGTCATCACCGGCGACGTTACCGATCCCGCAACGCTGGAGCAGGCCGCACAGGCGGTGGAGCAATGCTTCGGCGGGCTCGACGTGCTGGTCAACAACGTGGGCGATTTTCTCCAACTGGCCAAGCCGTTCGACCGGCTGAGCGAGGCGGACATCGCGCGCCTCTATGCGACCAACCTGGGTCAGGTGTTTAGCGTCACGCGCACGATGATCCCGCTGCTGCGCCGTCGCGGGTCCGGCAGCAGCATCGTCACCGTGTCGTCGATCGAAGGCTTTCGCGGCATCCCCAATTGCGCCGTCTATGCGGCGTGCAAGGCTGGCATCACCGGCTTCACGCAGAGCCTCGCGCTCGAGCTGGGGCCCGAGGGCATCCGCGTCAACCTGATCGCGCCGGAGACGACGGATACGCCCCAGGTTCCGGTCTCGCTGATGATCCCGGAAGAGAACCGCAAGCACGTTCCCAACTGGATTCCCCTCGGCCGCTTCGGCACCCCGGCGGACATCGCCAACGGCATCCTGTTCTTGGCCAGCCCGATGGCGGCGTGGATCACGGGGACGGCGCTGCATGTCGACGGTGGCGCACTGGCGGCGGCAGGCTGGTACCGCGATGCGAGCGGCATCTGGACGAACATGCCCATCGTGAGCGGCAACGGCCTCAATTTCTGAGATGGAGAACAGACCCATGAAGACTCTCGTTGTCGGCGGTGGCGGCATGATCGGCGGCCGCACCGCGCTGCATCTCCAGAACAAGGGCCATGACGTGACGATCGCCGGGCGGAACCGGCCCGAACCCGGCACGCCGCTGGGCGATCTGCCGTTCCAGCGGATCGACTATGTGAACATGGACTTCGACCGCGATGCTCTGGGCAGCTTCGATGCGATGGTGTTCGCGGCCGGCAACGACGTGCGCCACATACCCCAGAGTGAGGACGACAGCTTTTGGGAGCGCGTGAACTCGGTCGGCGTGCCGCGCTTCTTCGAGGCGGCGAAAGCGGTGGGCATCCGCAGTGCCGTCAACATCGGCAGCTATTACCCGCAGGCCGCGCCGCATCTGGTCGAGGGCAACGCCTATATCCGCTCGCGCAAGGACTCGGACGAAGGCGTGGCGGCGCTCGCCGACGGCAACTTCAAGTCGCTCAGCGTCAACGCGCCGTTCGTGGTCGGCACGGTGCCGGGTTTGGCGATACCGATGTTCATCGCCTACGTGCACTATGCGCAAGGGAAGTATGCGCCGATGCCCGAGTTCGTGCCGCCCGGCGGCGTGAACTTCATCTCCACGCAATCGCTGGCCGAAGCTGCCGAAGGCGCGCTGGAACGTGGCGCGCCGGGGGCATCGTACCTCGTCGGTGACGAGAACCTGACGTGGCAGGATTATTTCGGCGCCTTCTTCGAGGCCGTGGGCCGTGAGCGGCCGCCGATCCAGGACGCGGAGCATCCCATGCTCCCCGACATAGCCATGCCGTTCGGTCGCGGCAACACGCTGTACTACGAGGTCGATCATGCCGAAGCGGCGCTGCTGGGATATCGCCGCAACGATATCGTCCCGGCGATCCGCGAGATCGTGGCGCAGTACCGGGACCTTTAGGGGCACGCCAAAGCACGCTTGATCGCCATACGCGCACGCGCAACATGCGCGGATGGCTGATTCTGAAAACACCTCCCGCGGGGTCGGGCGCCCGCGCCGGCTGACCCTGGATCAGCTGCTCGACACCGCGCTCGACATGGGTCTGGCCGACCTCAGCATGAAGGATCTGGCGAGCCGGCTCGAGGTCGGCATCGCGACGCTCTATCGCTACGTCGACAATCGTGAGGCGCTGATCCGGCTTGCGGCCGGGCGGCGCGCCCGGCGGGCCGCGCCCGTCGACATCGGCCAGCCCTGGCAGGACATCACCTGCCAATACGCGGAGACGCTGTTCAGTTCGGTCGGCCGCGACGCCGCGCTGGTAATCGAGTTCATCGAGGCGCGCTGGGGGATCGCGGTCGAGCTGGAATTCGTCGACACCTTCCTCGGAGCGCTCACGGCACGCGGGTTCACCGGCCACGAGGCGATGCGGCTCTATCGCGCGATGACCAAGATCGTCCTGGGTGCGGCGGTCGCGGCCGGTCATTTCAGCGCGCTGGCGATGCGCGGCACCGATCAGTCGCGAGAGCTGGCCAGCGCGCTTGCCGGCTGGGACGCGAACGAGCTTCCGCACTTGCGCGCCAATGCCGAGGACTACGCCGATGAAGCGGCGGCGGACGATTGGCGCGAGCCGCTGGATGCGGTGCTGCGCGACATCGAAGCCGCCCGGACGCAAAGGCGTTTGCCGCAGGACGGGTAATTCGATAAGCTGGTTCCATTATTGCTGATGATGGAGGTTCCGCATGGCGATTCAGCATGACGCACGGCTGACCGGACGTGGGCGCATTCCATCCACGGTGGCGGTGGAGCAGGATGCCGCCGGTACCTGGCACGTGCGCAGCTTCGCCGCCGCGCGCAAGCTGCTGCGCGGTGACGCCACTCGGCAGGCGGGCTTCAAGGCCGATCTGCTGGAGAAGCTGCCCCGCCAGGGCAAGACGCCGATCCTGTTCCTCGAAGGCTTGACGCACCACGAGCAGCGGCGACTGACCGCGCCGTTCTTCACCCCGCGCGCAGTTGATACCCGCTATCGTGAGCTGATGGCGCGGCTGGCCGACAAGGTCATCGGCCGACTTGCGCGCGACGGCCGGGCGGAGCTGAGCGCGATGGGCATGGAGATGGCCGTCGGGGTCGCCTCCGAAGTGGTGGGCCTTACCGACCGTCGGGTGCCGGGGCTCGATCGCCGCATCAACGCGTTCTTCGCCGGCGGGCTGGACGACGAAGGCGGTCGGCTGAAGCGGCTGTGGCAGGGGCTGGTGGCGCAAGTGCGGCTCGCCCGCTTCTACTGGCTCGACGTGCGGCCGAGCATCGCCGCCCGCCGCGTGAGCCCGTGCGAGGACGTCATTTCGCACCTGCTATCGCAGGGCTATCGCGACAGCGAGATCCTGACCGAATGCATCACGTATGGCGCGGCGGGCATGGTGACGACGCGCGAGTTCATCACCGTCTGTGCCTGGCACTTGCTCGGGGATGCGGTGCTGCGTGAGCGGTATCTCTCGTCCGACGAGCCGGCGCGGCATGCCTTGCTGGAGGAGATCCTGCGGCTGGAGCCGGTGGTCGGGACGTTGTTTCGCCGCACCACTGGTGAGGTGCAACTCGACGAGATGACCATACCCGCAGGCGCGCTCGTCGCCGTGGACATTCGCGCGGTGAACGCGGACCCGGAGGTAAGCGGCGCCGCGCCCCTGACCCTCGATGCCGAGCGTTGCCCGATGCACCGCGCAGGGTCGGCGGTGATGAGCTTTGGCGACGGCCACCACCGTTGTCCCGGCGGCTTCCTGGCGATCCAGGAGACGGACATCTTCTTGATGAGGTTGCTTGGATTGCCCGGTTTGCGGCTCGAGAAGGCGCCCGACGTGGGCTGGAACGACTTGGTGACGGGCTACGAGTTGCGGCAGGCATGGCTGATCTGCGACGTCCCTCAGCCGGTGCCCACGGGATCATCACAAGCGCGCGCGGGGATCGCCAGTTGATCCTCTGACCAGCGGCTCGATTGTGGCGCACGACCGGGAGGCATAGCCTTCCCATCGACAGCAGACCTTCGACCGGAAGCAGACTTTCGGCGGCGGCCGGGTCCATGATGGGAGAGGAAAAGCACATGACGAATATGCTCATTCGCGGCGGGACCGTCGTCGATGGTACCGGCGCCAAGGCCTACGCCGCCGATGTCCGCGTCGCCGGCGATCGGATCGTCGAGATCGGCACGGGCCTGAGCTCCGCCGCGGGCGAGGAAGTGGTGGACGCCAGCGGCTGCTACGTCACCCCTGGCTTCATCGAGAGCCACACCCATTATGATGCGACCATGTGGTGGCAGCCGGACCTCGATCCGCTTCCCGGCAACGGCGCGACGACTGTCATCCTGGGTAACTGCGGCTTCACCGCCGCGCCGCTGTCGAAGGACAAGGCCGCGCAGCTGGAGATGATCAAGATCTTTTCCTTCTTCGAGGACATCCCGCTCAAGCCCTTCCTGCAGCATGTGCCCTGGGACTGGGAAACCTGGTCCGAATACAAGGCCTCGATGGCCAAGAACGTCCAGCTACCGACCAACTATTCGGCTTTCGTCGGTCACATCGCGCTGCGTCTGGCGGCCATGGGCACCGAAGCCTGGGAGCGCGCCGCAACGCCGGACGAAGTGGCCAAGATGGTCGAGTTGCTTGAGGATGCGCTTTCGGCGGGCGCGCTGGGCTTGTCGGACAACCTGCACGACCACGATGGCGATGATCGCGCGATTCCGACGCTGCTCGCCGACGATGCCGAGTTCGAGGCGTTGTTCGATGTCATGCAGCGCTATCCCGGCACCACCTACCAGTGCATCATCGACACCTTCATGCGCAAGACGGGCCCTGACAGCCTGGAACGGCTGGGCCGCCTGACCAAGGGGCGCGGCATCCGCATGCAGATCGCCGGCGCGATCCCGACGCTGGACTTCCAGAAGGACATCCTGCCCCAGCTGCAGGAAACCGTCGCGCGGCTGCGCGCCGAAGGGGCCGACATCTGGCCGGGCTATGCCCATGTCTCGCCCACCAGCACGCTCAGCCTCATCAAGTCGCTGATCTTCGCGCAGTCCAACGATTACGTCTGGCACGAAGTCGTGCTGGCCGAGACGCATGAGGAGAAGGCGCGGCTGCTCGCCGATCCGGATTGGCGGGCACGGGCGCGCGACAGCTGGGACACCCAGGCCTGGCCGCACTCGCCGATGAACAATCCCAAGGACCTGTTCCTGCTGGACAGCGAGAACGGCACCGGGCCGGTCGGCGGCACCCTGCACGACTTCGCCGAAAGTCGCGGCCTGCATCGTTCGGACGCGATGGCGCAGTGGTTCGTCGAGAACGGCACCTGCTCGACCGTGCATATGGCCCCGTTCCCGAAGGACGAGGACCTGACCATCGACCTGATGCTGCAGCCCAAGACGGTGGGCAACATCTCCGATGCCGGCGCGCATCTGCAGATGCTATGCGGCGGCGGCGAGAACATCCTGCTCTTCACCAAGTACGTGAAGGAGGGACTGCTGACGCTGGAACAGGCGGTGCACGTCAAGACCGGCAAGCTCGCCAACTTCTTCGGTCTGCACGAAACGGGCGAGATCAAGGTCGGACGCCGTGCGGACCTCGTCGTGTTCGACCTCGCCGAGATCGAGTATCGCGACATGGAGAAGCGGTTCGACGTTCCGGATGGCGATGGCGGCACCACCTGGCGCTTCACCCGCCAGGCGGCGCCGATGCGGCTGACGCTCGTGAACGGTCAGAAGACCTATGCGGACGGCCAGTACACCGGCAATTGCCCGGGCACGTATCTGACGCCGACGGCGGGGCCTGTCGAGGCGGTCAGCGAACTGGAGGCGGCCGAGTAACGCGTCGACGACCGATCGCTGGTAACGAGAGGGCGAGTCGCTGCGGCGGCTCGCCCTTTGTCTTGGGAGAAGACCATGCACGCAAGGCCGCAATCGATCGACCAGCTCGGCTTCCTCGTCGATGGCATCGACGCCGCCGTGGCGCGGTGGATCCGCCATTCGGGCGTCGGGCCCTGGACGGTGTTCCGCAACGTCGTGCTCGACGGCCATTATCGCGGCACGCCCACGCGCGTCGGCATGGACGTGGCGCTGGGCTACCAGGGGGACATGCAGATCGAACTGATTGCCGTGACCAACGATGCGCCATCGCCCTATCGCGCCGATGACGGCACGCGACTGAGCGGGTTGCATCACTTCGCTCGCATTGTCGACGATCTCGACACGGCGGTGACAGAAGCGCAGGCGCGCGGGCTGGTGGTGGCGTTCACGGCTTCCAACCCCGCCACCCGCGTCGCCTACCTCAGCGCGCCCGAGGAGCCGGGCACCCTGTTCGAGTTCATCGAAGGGGAGGGGATGCGCGCGATGTGGGAGGCGGGTGTCGCCGAAGCGCGAACTTGGAACGGCGAAGATCCCGTTCGCACCATCGATTTCGCCGCATCGGAGCCGTGACGGCGAACGCAGCGCCCCGGTCGAAGGGCGCCGCGGTGCCAGGCCAATTACTCGGCGGCGGTGGCCATGGCCACGTCATCGTTGTCGTGGCGCGGATCTTCGCTGATCGCGGTCGTCCAGCTCCACTCGCCGGCGGGCGGCGGATTGGTGATGCCGAACTCCTCGCGGATGTCGCTCACCTGGTGATCCAGGTAATCGCGGAAGGGGATCAGGAACAGCGGGTGCTTCCAGGCCCGGCCCTGCGCCGCGCCGATATCCTCGGCATCCAGTTCGATCTTGAACGCCTCGGGGTAGAACAGGCCGCTCTTCATCGTGGTCTTGGCCTTGAGGTAGGCACTGACGCGGTTGAAGAACGCTGCCAGTTCCGGCTTGAAGTAGGCATAGAGCGCCCGCCCGTTGGCCGCGAGCAGCGCCACTTCACCGGCATGATTGGTCTCGAACCCTGTAATCATGTGCTCGATGTCGTGCGTGTGCGTCCTCTCCTTCATGTAGAAGTCGAAGTCGGTCTTGATCTCCATGCCCTGGTAGAAGTGATCCATGTTGTAGCCGCTATTGACCACGAAATCATGGATCACGGCGCGCAGGGTGCCGGGCTTGGCGTCCTTTAGCTCGTCGTGCGTAAACAGCGAGATCTTGCGGCTTTCGAGCCAGGACTTGAACAGCGGCAGACGCGCCTTTTCTTCCTCGAACAGCTGGAAGATGCGCGGCCAGTCCTCCAGCTCCATCAGGATCTTCACGACGTTGGGAATGTAGGCGGTGTTGGGCAGGTCCGGTCCGTTGCGGCGAAGCATTTCCTGCGCGATCAGCGCGCGCAGTTCCGGATGGTTGAGGTACGGCGACGAGCTGATCAGCGTCGAACTCTCCGTCGTGTATGTCGGGCCACTGCCGTTGTAGTACGCAAAGTCGGCGTCACTTACCTTCGACGCGATATCGTTCATGGTCGCTCTCCCAAACTTCGGCGCCTGGGACTGCCCGGCCACATCGTGGTGGCGCAGTGTCAGTCTATTTCGGAGGATACTTCCGAAACTGCGCCGGGGCAAGCGTTCATGCCCCGGCAGCAGCGTCCATCAAAAGGCGTAGCCGACCTCCACGCCGTAGAGGCGACCGCGCTCGTAGCTGCCGGTAAGCGACAGCGCCGGCGCGCCGAAGGAGACGACCTTCTTGTCGAACAGGTTCTGCCCGAAGACCGAGATCGACGCGGACGAACCGCCGATCGGAAACTCGACCAGCCCCGCGCGCGCGTCGACCAGCCAGAAGCCGGGCTGCTTGTTCAGATCCTCGTAAACCTCCTGTCCCGCCAGGTTCCTGAGCGGGGTGGACGTCAGATAGTAGCTGCTGCGATAACGCCCTTCGACACGGGCCTGCAGATGCGCGCCGTTGGTGAACGCCGGCGCATCATACTGTGCGGCGGCGCGACCGGTCCACCTGGAGGTATAGGTCGTCCGCGCGAAATCGGCGACTTCCTGGCCGTTCAGAATGAAGGTGTCATAGTCCAGATCGGCGTAACCGACGTTGCCGCTCAGCGTCAGGCCCTCGAACGGCAGCAACTCGGCCTCGACTTCGAAGCCCTTGATCGCCGCTTGACCGGCATTGTCGAAGAACTGCCGGCCGTTGATGAAGTTCTGCGTCTGCAGGTCCTTGTAGTCGCTGTAGAAGGCCGCGGCGTTGAGGCGCAGGCGATTGTTGAACATCTGCGTCTTTGCGCCCAGCTCATAAGCGATCAGGGTTTCCGGCTTGTACGGGATGCCGCTCAGGATGCCGCCCGAAACATATCCCGACGAGATCTTCGCATAGAGCGTCGTGTCGGGATTGGGCCGCCAGGTCGCGATGCCGGTGTACGTCAATCGTCTGTAATCGACTTTGTAGGTGCCGAGACCCAGAACCGCGCCTTGACCGCCGGCAAGTTCGAAGATCCGAAGCTCCCGGTCGTCGATCGTTCCGCGCAGGCCTGCCGTGAGGTCGATGGTATCGGTCACATGCAGCGTCGCTTGGGCGTAGGCGGCCAGCGAGTCGTTGATCGCCAGGGTGCGAGTGGTGCCGCTGCCGAAGATGGCGTCGAATGGAAGCGGGACGACTGTGCCGCTCGGCGTAGGCTCCAGAATGCCCAGGATGTCGGTCGCGGGGGAGCGTTCGTGGAAGTAGAACAAGCCTGCGGTCGCCTCGTAGCCCTCGCCATCCAGCTGGAACTGGATTTCCTGGCTGAACTGCTTCTGCTTGGTCGAGCGTGCCGTGAGCAGCGAGAAGAAGCGATCGTTCGGGCCGGGTGCATTCGCCGGGTTGAACAGGATCGCCTGGCGCTGCGGATTGGTCAGCGTGGGGTCCAGGAAGGCGCCGAGTTGGGTCGCGGTAAAACGCAGGCCGCCGGTTGCCGAGAGATCGAAGATGTTGGGTTCCTGGCGGAACTTGCGGAAGGCGGTGATGCTCTTCACCGTGAGGTGGTCGGAACCGATCGCGGTCAGCGTCAGGCTGTGCCCTTGCGTGACCACGCGCTCCTGGCTGGTGGCGTTGGCCACTTGCCGCAGGCGGCTGGCGGATTCGTTCGTGATGCCGCCGAAGAGAGGTTGTAACGCCACGATCGGAGCCAGCAATTGGCCGGACTGGTCCGGGATCACGCCAAAGCTTTGCACCGGCCGTCCGGATGCCCGGGCATCGGTATAATCGAAGCGGTAGTCCGCGGTGACGGCTCCGAAGTCGCCACGAACGGCCACTTGCCCGCCGTCAACATTGCGCGCGCCCAGCTTCTTGGCGAAGCGCTGGGTTCCGAACGAGGCATCGCGCAAGGATAGATTGAGGGTCTGGCCACCGATGAGGTTGGTGTAGTCCCCGTCGATCTCGTCATGCAGATAGGCGAGCTTCACCGTGAACGGCCCGAGCGCCGGAAGATCTAACACCGCCTTGCCGCGCAATTGATTGTAATTGCCGTAAGAGGCCGAGGCCTTGAGCCCCCACTCGCCCTTCGGCGGTGCCGAGACCAGGCTGATCGCGCCTGATGTCGCGTTGCGGCCGAACAGCGTGCCTTGCGGGCCGCGCAGGACTTCTACCCGCTGGATGTCGGCAAGATCGAAGATCGATCCCACCGTGCGGCCGACATAGACGCCGTCGATGTAGATGCCGACCTTGGGGTCGACCGCGTTGTTCGACGTGCCCGACGCGATGCCGCGGATGATGATGGTGGAATTGGACGATAGGCCCTGGTTGTTGACCTGAAGGCTGGGTGCGACGCCGGCCAGGTTCTTCACGTTGGTGACGCGCAACTGGTCGATCTGCTCGCTGCTGATCGCGGTAACCGCGACGGGCACCTTCTGCAGGCTCTCCTCGCGCCGCTGCGCGGTCACGACGATGTCGGCGAGGCCGATCGTATTTTCAGGCCGCGCCGGAGGCGCCGTGTCGGATACCGGCGCGTCCCCGGCCGTGGCCTGTCCGTGCGCGGCCGTCGCGATGCTGGAAGCGCCGGCAAGCGCAAGCGCCATTATCCTGATTTTCATGGTAATCCCTCTCCTGAGATCAATGCGAACAATAAGGCGCAGGTCATTTTTCGAACAAACCGACTTTTCGGCTCGCTCGTCGTTATCGTTGGCGCCATGTTGTAAGTTCGCAGCCGATTATTTCGGTCTGCAAACATGCGTCGATGTCTAGTTCGGATTACCCCGGTTCATCACGCTCTCCCGTTTCCCAATTCAGCAAGCGCAATTACAACGCGCCGCTTCTATGCATTTCTAACCGAATGCTATCCCAAGGAGTAAAAGAACCCGCGCTGCCGTCAAGGGCCTTTCCTTAGATTTGCGCGATGGCATGCGGCGTACACGAGCGGTCATGGCTTGATCAGCGGTTTCATCGATCGCGCAACGCCCAGCGCGGCGTACCACTCGCCCGGCAAGGAGGACGTTCGCCGATCCTCCGTTTCCAGCGCGCGTATCTCGCCACGAAACGCTTCGATGCGTTCGCGCAGCTGCGCCACGCCGAGCGGCGACAATTTGATCATTTCGGCGCCGAAAATGGTGTCCGGATCGCCGTAGTCCATTGTGAAGAACAACGGTTTGAGATGGCGCTCGAAATGCCGGCGCATGGGCACGCGCTGCCAGGCGTGTGTTGGGCTCAAGCGGGCACGCAGCCGCCCTCCCGGCAGGCGGTCGATCAAGGCGAGCCGCTCGAGACGTTGGACATGGCTTTCGACTTCCTGCTCGGCGATGTGAAAGGCCTCGACGGCCTCGCTGGGCGGCCAGCCGTTCACGATCAGGAAGAATACGGTCGACAAGTTGGAGTCACGCGTCAGCGCCTCTTCCTGTGCCAGGGTAAGCCGGTCTTCCTGCTGCGCCACGACCCGGCTGCTCTCAGCCAATTCGGACAGGCTGGTTCCGGCAAGAGCGCAAAGCCGGCCCAGCGTCTGGAAGCTCAGGCCCCGGCCATGCAGCCAGCGTTTCATCGTGGCCGTGCCGACGCCGAGTTCATCGGCCAGGCGCGCCTGCGTCCAGCCGGACTGGCTCAACGCGCGTCGGAGCGCCGCCAGCAGCGCGGCGTTCTCGTGGGCCGCTGGATCATCGTGGTGTGCGTCTGGCATCAGCTGCTGATCCCTTTGCTAAGGCTTGGCACGACGTGAGCCAGACTTCCTGGCTACCTTGACGGCGATGGTCAGGCGATGTCGGTGGCGCCAGCATTGACCTTCCATTATCACCTCATCCGGCCGCGCGATGCGGCCGGATTTTTTCATGTGTCATCGTCACCGGCCCCCATCGACCGCGATGTCGATCCCATTGATGAAGTCCGCACGAGGATCGGCAAGGAAGGCGATCGCATGCGCGACGTCCGCCGGCTCGCCGATGCGGCCGGCGAAGTTGGAGATCATCTCGTCCTGTACGTGACGGGTGATCGCGTCCCAGTCCTCTTCCCACCCCATGTCCTTGGCCATCTTGGTCAGCCAGCGGTCGGGTCCGCCCGAATGAGTGAGGCCGGGGCTGATGCTGTTGGCAGTGATGCCGGTGCGAGCCAGCGCCATCGCCAAGCTGCGGGTAAGCGAGCGGATCGCCAGTTTCGCGGCCTGGTAGTCGGGAATGACCGGCATCGGAAAACTGGCGGACTCGCTGGAAAGCTGGATCAGCCGTCCCCATCCACGTTCCCGCATGCCCGGAACCGCGCGGCGGATCAGCCGCACCATGGATGTTACGTTGCTGTTGTAGTGGCGGTTCCAGAGCTCCGGGTCGACATCGAGCCAGGGCATCGTGCCCGTGCCCGCCGACTCCCCGCCCGCATTGTTGACGAGTATATCGATGCCGCCAAACCCTTCTTGCGCGGCAGTAAAGACAGCGTCGGCGTTGTCATCCTCCGAAAGCGAGCCAACCGCGATGTGGACCGGTGCATCAAGCGCTTGCGCCAACCGGTCGCGCGCCGCAGCGAGCCTTTCGCGGTTCCGCCCATGAATGCAAAGCAGCGCGCCCTCCTGTCCAAGCCGCAACGCGATGCCTTCGCCCAGGCCGGAACTCGCGCCGGTGATCAGCGCGCGCTTGCCTTCCAGCGGCCGTGTCACGTGCGAAACTCGATCTTGATCCGCGTGAGTTTTGTAGCGGAAATCAACCAACGACCCCCCATTTTCACATAACGATCATGATAGTGACCCCAACCGTGCATTCGTCCAGCCGGCAGCACGGGATTGCCCTCATTGACCCAGAGCCAGTCTTCCATCGACCAGATCGCCGCCGCTTGCGTGTCGGAGAGGATGTCTATGCGTGGCATGTATCCAAAGTGCGCGGTGGTGACGCCGCCAAGGACGACGGCATTGTTCGCGGCGAACGTCTTCGGATCGTGGTCCAGCAGATCCGGATTGTGCGGCTGCACGGCCTCTCGCATGTCCGTTTCGGCATCGGGAGTGAAGTTGGCGACAAGGCCGTCCCAATCCTGCGCGTCGATGCAGCGGAAATATTCGGCCTTGCAGCGCTTCACGCCTTCGATAGCGAGTAAGGTGTTGATAGCGTCCATGTCATCTCTCCGACAAAGCTTCCTTCATAAGCAAAGCTTTGTTCGGATCGTAAGCATGTTGCTTAAAGAAACAAGCATAACATGAAGCAAAGGCTTATAGCTTAGAGTTCAACCTTGTAGGATGCACGCTTTGTTTTGGACAGGTCAGCTTTTCCAGTAACTTTGGGCCGACACGGTTAGGGGTCAATTGATTCGAGTGAATACCTAAGTCTGTAAATCAAAAAGGGAGAGCAGGATGTTACTCAAGGATAAGGTCATCGTGATCAGCGGTGTCGGCCCCGGCATGGGCCAGTCTCTCGCGAAGATTGCGGCTGCGGAAGGGGCGAAGGTCGGGCTTGGTGCGCGCAACAAGGAATTCCTCGATACTGTCGTGAAGGAGATCGAAGCGGCGGGCGGGCAGGCGATCGCTCTGGCGACGGACGTCACCAATCGTGCGCAATGCGACGCGCTCTCCACGGCCACGCAGGAGGCATTCGGCCCGATCGACGGCCTCATCAACTCGGCCTACGCCCATGGCGAGTGGAGGACGGTGGATGAGGCCGATCCCGAGGAGTTCGCGTCTGTCTTCAACGTGAACTGCGCTGGCGCCTTGCGCATGGCGCAGGCGTGCCTGCCCTCGCTAAAGGAGACCAAGGGCGCGATCGTCAACGTCTCGACGATGTCCACGGTCAATCCTTTCCCGGGCGAGGGCGCCTACTCCGCCGGCAAGGGCGGCATGAACGCGCTGACCCGTCACATGGCCAAGGACTTCGGCCGCTTCGGCATTCGCGTAAACGTGACGCGGATGGGCTGGATCGGCGGCGCCCCGGTATGGGCCCATGTCGATCGCGAAGTGGCGAACGGCCGTGATCGGGACGAAGTGGTGGGCGAGATCACACAGCGCATTCCGATCGGCATCATTCCGCCCGAGGCGGACTGCGCCAAGGCCGTGCTGTTCCTAGTGTCCGACTATTCCAAGGTCGTCACCGGCGCATCGCTCGACGTCAACGGCGGCCAGTACATGGCGCCTTGAGGTGGCCGCCTGCCCCCTTTCCTAATGGATAGCGGGCAGGCGGCATGCCCGGCAGAAAGTTCTGGACTGTAGTCTAAAAATCGATACACCGGCTGTCATAAGGCCTGGGAGAGGGCTGTGGCAGAACACAATTTCATGGACATGCTGACCGGCGCCGGTGCGCCGTTCGAGCTGATCGACATCGCAGTGGATGGCAGGCCGATGCGCGGATTGCGTCGCGCTGAGGCCAGCCTGACGTCCTTGTTCGACAGCTTCGCGCTTCACGCCGACAGGACCTTCATCGTCGACCAGGATCGCAGGCTGACTTTCGCCGAGGCGGAAGCGGCAGCATCGCGCCTGATCGAGACACTGCGCACTTGGGGCCTTCAGCCGGGGGACCGGGTCGCCATCGCCAGCGCCAATTCGGCGGCCTGGATGATCGCCTTCCTTGCGATCGTCGGATGCGAAGCGATCCCCGCGCTCGTCAACAGCCGGGGCACCGTCGAGGACATGGCCGCGGCGATCCAGTTGGTCGAGGCCCGCCTCGTCATCACCGACACCCGCCGTGCCGCGATGCTGGCGGACTGCGGCGTGCCGTGCCTGGTGCCGGCGCTGGATTCTTCACCAGGCGCACCGCCGCTGCCGCGTCCGCAAGCCGGTCCCGACGCGCCGGCGATGATCCTCTTCACTTCTGGAACCACCGGGCGCGCCAAGGGCGCGACGCTGAGCCATCGCGCGGCGCTGACGGGCCTGCTCCTGTCGCAGATGGCTGGCGCCATGATCGCGCTCAAGATGATGGGCCCGGCTGCGCTCGCCGCGCCCCGGCCGCAGTCGGTCAACTTGCTCGCTTTCCCGTTATTCCACGTCAGCGGGTGCCACTCGATCTTCCTCGCCGGGCTGGCGTCGGGCGGCAGGGTGGTGGTTCCCGCTCGCTGGGATGCCGCCGATATTCTCCGCCTGATCGAACGAGAGAAAGTCAGCGGGTTTTCGGGTTCGCCAACGATGGTCTGGGATCTGATTCAGGCCAGCAAGAGCGTGGACGCCGATCTCTCCTCGCTGGTGTCGGTGTCCACCGGCGGGCAGGCACAGCCGGTCAACCTGCTGCAAGCTGTCGTCGAGACATTCCCGAACTCGGTGGTGGGCACGGGCTACGGCGCGACCGAGACGGCAGGCGCCATCGCCATGCACACCGGCGCCGACTACCTGGCGCACCCGCGCGCGGCTGGCCTGGTCCTGCCATTGTCGGAGGTCTGCATCCGCGATGCGGCGGGCTGGGCGCTCGGCCAGGGCGAGCCGGGCGAGATCACTGTGCGCGGCCCGATGGTCATGTCGGGCTATTGGAACGACCCGGCCGCTACCGCGAGGGCGCTGGAGGATGGCTGGCTGCGTACAGGCGATGTCGGCTCGCTCGATGCCGACGGACGCCTCACCATCCTCGATCGGCTGACCGACATGGTCATCTCCGGCGGCGAGAACATCTATTGCGCAGAGGTCGAGGCCGCATTGCAGCGGCATGCCGCCGTCGCGGAAGTCGCCGCCTATGGCGTGCCTGACGAGCGAATGGGCGAACGGCTGGTCGCGGTCGTCTGCGGACACGGCAACGAAGCGATCGACCCGGCCGAGCTCGCCTCGCACGTGCGCGAGGCGCTGGCGGACTACAAGCGGCCCACCGAGATCCTTTTCCGCAGCGATGGCCTGCCGCGCAACGCGCTTGGAAAGGTCGACAAGCGCGCGCTGCGTGCGGCGCACCAATCCAATCAGAAAGACACTTATGCGACCACGTGACATCAAGGTGATCGACACGATGCTGGGCGTGCCGATGAAGGAGGACCGGTCCGACTGGTTCAACTTCTTCAAGCCGCTGCTTCGCGACGCGCAGAGCCTGGAGCAGTTCTCCATGCCGGCGCAGTACATGTTCAAGAACATCCCGAGCGCCGAGGGCATGGACGATCTGCCCGGCTGGACTGTGGGCGAGATGGACCGCTTCGGCATCGAGCGCGCGTTGATCGGGTACAACGAAGGTTCGCCGCTCAACCAGATCGTGCGCGATCGGTTCGCGGATCGCTTCATCTTCGACATGCCGGTCGATCCCAACGGCGGCGTCGACGTGGTCCGCGCCATCCGCCGGGCGCATGCCGAAGCCGGCATCAAGGCGATCAGCGTATTCCCGTGCGGCTGCGTGCCGCAAGTGCCGATCAACGACAAGCGCATGTGGCCGATCTACACGCTCGCCTGCGAGCTCGACATCGCCGTGCTGGTCAATGTCGGCGTGCCCGGCCCGCGCGTGCCGATGGCGCCGCAGCACGTCGAGCTGATCGATGAGGTCTGCTATTTCTTCCCGGAACTGCGCTTCATCATGCGGCACGGTGCGGAGCCGTGGGAGGCGCTCGCCGTCAAGCTGATGATCAAGTACCCGAACTTGTACTATTCGACGAGCGCCTTTGCGCCCAAGCATTATCCCAAGGCGATCATCGACTACGCGAATACGCGCGGGGCGGACAAGATCATCTACGCCGGCTACTTCCCGATGGGGCTGAGCCTCGAGCGTATCTTCGCGGATCTCGACCAGGTTCCGTTCAAGGATCACGTCTGGCCCAAGTTCCTGCGCGAGAACGCTATCCGCGCCTTGAAGCTTGACTGACCGCCATGCAATTTGCCCTGACGGACGAGCAGACCCTGGTTTCGGACACCGCCCGCGCGCTGTTCGCCGATTTCCTGCCGGCATTGCGCACGACCATGGACAGCGCGGACGGCTTCGATCGTGCGCAATGGAGCATGGCTGTCGAGGAGATGGGCCTGGGTAACCTGGCCGTCCCGGAAATCCTGGGCGGCTCCGGGCTCGGCATGGTCGAACTTGCGCTGGTGATGATCGAGATGGGGCGCACCTTGTGGCCGTCGCCCTTCCTGCCGAGCATCGCCACGGCGCTGCCTTTGATCCTTGCTGCCGCTCCTCAGAGTTCAGAGTGGGTATCCCGATTGGCGAGCGGGCAGGCGATCGCGACATTTCTGCGCGTTCCTGCTTCGGCGCTTTCGCGTGACGGGCAGGGCTGCCGGTTGCGGGCCGAGGGTCTCGCGCCGTTCGGCCACGTCGCTGACCTGATCGTGGTGGTGGCTGGCGATCGGCTGGTACTGGTCGAGACGAACGCCACGGGTGTCGGCATTTTGCGCAAGCAGACGATGGACCGCACGCGTCCCCTGGCGGCGGTGACGATCGATGCGAAGATCGACGGTGCGGCGGTGAGTGAGCCGGCGGGCTTTGCCATCGAACGGGCGCTCGATCAGGCGCGGGTGGCGCTGGCGGCGGAGAGCCTGGGCGGCGCCGATGCGATCCTCGATCGGACGGTCGACTATACCAAGCAGCGGTTCCAATTCGGGCGGGCGATCGGCAGCTTCCAGGCGCTCAAGCACCGCATGGCCGACATGATGATCGCCGTCGAAGCCGCACGCTCCGCCGTCTATTATGCTGCGGCGGCGGCGGACGATCAGGACGCGACGTTCGCCGAAGCGGCGGCCATCGCGCACATGACCGCGATCGAGACTTACCAGGCCGGATCGGGTCACGCGATCCAGCTGCACGGTGGTATTGGCTTTACCTGGGAGCACGATGCCCACTTGTTCTTCAAGCGCGCGCGGAGTGCGGCCACGCTGCTGGGCAGCACTGCCCAGTCGCGCGATCGCCTCGCGGGGTTAATCGGTCTTTCGGCGGAGGCGGCCTGATGCGTCTGGGCTTCACACCCGAGCAGGAGGCATTCCGGCGCGAAGCGGCGGACTGGTTGCGCGGGCAACTCGACGGTCCCTTCGCCAAGCTGAAGAACCTCAAGAGCCAGAGCGCCATGCCGGACGAACGCCGCGCCTGGGAACGCGCGCTGCATGACGGTGGCTGGAGCGTTGTCGGCTGGCCGCGCGAGCATGGCGGTCGCGGCGCCAGCCTGGCCGAGCAGGTGATCTTCGCCGAGGAGTACGCCCGTGCGGGCGCACCGGGACGGATGAGCCACATCGGCGTCGAACTCGCCGGGCCGACGATCATCCACTTCGGGTCGCCCGAGCAGAAAGCCCGCTTCCTACCCAAGATGGCGTCGGGGGAAGAGTTCTGGGCGCAGGGCTACTCCGAACCCAACGCCGGATCCGACCTCGGCAGCGTTCGCACACGCGCTGATCTGCAGGGCGGCGAATGGGTGGTGAACGGCCAGAAGATCTGGACCTCGCTGGCGCAGTATGCCGACTGGATCTTCGTGCTCGCGCGCACCGAGCCGGGCAGCACCGGCCCCAAGGGCCTGTCGTTCCTGCTCATGCCGATACGGCAGCCCGGCATCACCATACGCCCGATCCGCCAGATCAACGGCGAGGCCGAGTTCAACGAGACCTTCTTCGACGACGCGCGCACCGCCGAGGAGAACGTCGTGGGCGGCGTCGGCAACGGCTGGCAAGTGGCGATGGGCCTGCTCGCCTTCGAACGCGGCGTGAGCACGCTGGGCCAGCAGATGGGCTTCATCGCCGAATACGATGCGGTTGTCGCAGCGGCCAAGGCGAACGGCGCGATCGACGATCCTGCCATTCGCCGCCGCCTGACCGATGCGTACGCGGGCCTGCGGATCATGCGCTATACCGCGTTGCGCACGCTATCGGCGGCGGAAGGGCACAGCCTGTCGCGCGAGGCGATGACGCAGAAGGTCTATTGGGCGACCTGGTACCGCGCGCTGGGAGAGCTGGCGATGGATGTGGCGGGACAAGCGGGCGAGGTGAGTGACGCCGACGCCGAACACCTGCCCATGCTGCAGAACCTGTTCCTCTCCACCCGCGCCTCGACCATCTACGGGGGCACCAACCAGATCCAGCGCAACCTGATCGCAGAGCGGGGGCTCGGCCTGCCTCGCGAACCGCGCGGCGATGGCGGGATCCGCAAATGAGCCGTCTTCCCGATGAAGCCGATTACGTCGTCATCGGCGCCGGCTCGGCAGGCTGCGTTCTGGCCAACCGGCTGAGCGCCAACCCGTCGAACCGGGTCGCCGTACTTGAGGCCGGGGGGCGCAATGCTGGCCTGATGGTGACGATGCCTGCCGGTATGGCCACCCTTATGCGCGGCGCCAATCCGAGCAACTGGGCCTTCAATTCCGATCCTGTCGCCGCACTCGGCGGGCGCAGCATGTACGTGCCGCGCGGCAAGGGCTGGGGCGGATCCTCGTCGATCAACGGCATGCTCTACGTGCGCGGCAATGCCGCCGACTTCGACCAGTGGCGTCAGATGGGGCTGGCCGGCTGGGGCTATGACGAAGTGCTGCCGCTGTTCCGTCGCATGGAGGACGGGCCGAGCGAAGAGGACGCCTATCATGGTACAGGCGGGCCGTTGCCGGTGCGGTACGGCCCCTGGCAGGATGCGATCTACCCCGCGTTCATCGAGGCCGGGCAACAGGCCGGTCACCGCGTCAGCGAGGATTTCAACGGCGCCGACCAGGAGGGCGTCGGCCGCTATCAGGTAAACATCGAGGGCGGGCAGCGGGCAGGCGCCCGGCGCGCGTTCCTGCTCCCGGCGCTCAAGCGGCCGAACCTGATCGCCGGCACCGACATTCACGTCACCCGCATCGTCGTGGAGAACGGCCGCGCCGTCGCCGTGGAATATGCGCAAGGACGTGACCGCACGCCCGGCCGCATCACTGCGCGGCGAGAGATCATCCTATGCGCCGGAACGATGCAGTCGCCGCACATCCTCAACCTTTCGGGCATTGGTGACGCCGAACGGCTGCGAGCCTTCGGCTTGCCGGTGGTGGCGGCGCTTCCCGGTGTCGGGCGCAACTTGCAGGACCATGTCGATGCCGCGGTGACCTATCGTTCTCGGCTCCCGTTGCTGTGGTCGCGGACGGCGGGTTGGCGCGCGGCGCTGATCGGGCTTCAGTATGTGCTCCGCCGTAATGGCCTGGGCGCGAGCAACTCGCTGGAGGCCGGCGGCTTCCTCAAGACCCGGCCAGAACTCGACCGGCCCGACGTGCAGATTCAGTTCATTCCGGGCGCGATGGCTAACCACGGACAGAAGGGCATGCAGCCGTTCGACGGCTTCTCGGTCGACATGATCGCGCTGCACCCGGAGAGCCGGGGCGAGGTGACGTTGCGTTCCGCCGATCCGTTCGACGCGCCGCGCATCAACCCCAACCATCTCTCGACGCCGGGCGATGTCGCGACGCTGCGCGAGGCGATCCGCATCGCCCGCCACATCGGCGAGCAGCCGGCGTTAGCCCCCTGGCGCATCGCCGAGGACGAGCCCGGAGCCGACCTCGTCAGCGATGCCGCGCTGGATGATTGGCTGCGCGATCATGCCGCGACGATCTTCCATCCCGTCGGCACCTGCCGGATGGGCACGAAGAATGATCCCGGCGCCGTCGTCGACGACCAGCTGCGCGTGCGCGGCGTCGCCTCCTTGCGCGTGGCGGACGCGTCGGTGATGCCGACGATCGTTTCAGGCAACACCAACGCGGCCACGATGATGATCGGCGAAAAGGCGTCCGATCTGATCCTGGGCCGGTGACCGGCATGGCGGTGGAAGCCGGCTTGTCGCTGATCTAGTCTGCAAGAAACGCCTCGCACGAACGAGGGAGAGGAAACCATGGCCGAAACGCTGAGCAATGCGGAACTGTCCACCGTCAAGGCGCGCATCCGCGTCTATACTTATCGCTATGACACGCCCTCGCGGCAGTCCCGGTCACCCAGCCGCGACGTGCTGGCGCTGTTTCGCGATCAGGCGCGCACCGCGAGTGCCTTTTTTCGCACGGGAGAGATCACCAGCCGCATGTTCCCGCTGGGCGGCATGATGATAATCCCCGCCGGCGTGGAGGTCGACGCGACCGGACCCGGCGGCGATCGGCGCCTGGCGTCCTGCACGATGGCCTCCGGCATCCTGCCCGAGGACTTCGACCGCTGCGACCAGGCGGGGCTTGCGGCCTGTGGCGACATCCGCGACCCGAATGTTCGCGCCGCCATGCAGCGGATGGCCGCCGAGGCGATCCAGCCGGGGTTCGGCGCGGATATCCTGATCGATGCGCTTTCCACTAGCGTGAAGGTGGATCTGGCCCGCTATCTCGCCCGCATGCGGCCGGAGCAGCCGGCCCATGTCGGCGTGCTGGCGCCGTGGCAGTTGCGGCGCTTGGAAGAGTACGTCCAAGCCACGCACGCGGGCGGCATGCGGATCGCCGATCTGGCGCAAGTGATCGAGATCAGCTCCAGCCATCTTGCGCGCACGTTCAAGAAGACCACGGGGCGCACGGTGCACCAGTTCGTGGAGGAAGCGCGTATCGGCAGAGCCGGTGCGCTGCTGACGGATACGCGTTTGCCCCTCAAGCAGATCGCCGCACAACTCGGCTTTGCGACACCCAGCAGCTTTTCGCAGGCGTTCCGCCGGGCGACGGGCGTGTCGCCAGGCCAGTTCCGCGACGAGCGGCGCACGATCAATTAGCCCCCGAACCGGGTGCGCAGCCCGATCGCAAATGCCAAGAAGATGCCTCGCTTTCGTGAGCGGATACTTACCACATTTCTAAGTTGATCCCCGTGACGTCACCGCAATCGACAATGGCGATGATGATGCGTTTAGAACAGTGGTGAGCCGATCGCGTAATCCGTCACCGCCCACACTCTCGCCAGCCTTTCTACAGTGTCCTCAACAAGGATAAAACAGGAGGTGAGGGTTGAGATCTCTGCAAGGTATTCTTGCGGCTGGCGTGGCATCTTGGGTGCTCGGCGGAACCGCATTGGCGCAGACGGCAGGCGATGCGGAGACGCAGGGGCAGACTACGCAGGCTTTACCGGCCACGTCCGGCCTGCAGGATATCGTCGTCACCGCTGAAAAGCGCAGCGAGTCGCTGCAGCGCACGCCGCTGGCGATCAGCGCGGTCAGCTCGGAGCTGATCGAATCGCGCAACATCACGACTGCGGCGCAGCTGGGCGCGATCGCCCCCAACATCACGACGACGCAGGGGCCGAACTCGTCCTCGCACTTGATCGTGCACATTCGCGGCATCGGCGAATCCGAGCCGATCCTGACGTCGGATCCGCCCGTCAGCATCTACGTCGACGGCATCGTCGTCGGCCGTTCGACCGGCGCGATCTTCGACATCGTCGATCTGGAACGCATCGAGGTTCTGCGTGGCCCCCAGGGCACGCTGTATGGCCGCAACACGACCGGCGGTGCGGTCAACTTTATCACCCGCAAGCCTGGCGATGAGTTCGGCGTGCGCCTGATGGCGAGTTACGGGAACTACGATGCGTTGCAGACGCGCGTCAGCGTCGACACCGGCGCGCTCGGAAACACCGGCCTCAAAGCCACGCTCTCGTACATGCACAAGGAACGTGACGGCTACGTCGACAGCCTGCTGCAAAACGATAGCAAGGACCCGGGCGCTTACAACAACGAGGCCGCGCGTGTCGCCCTGGCCTTCGACAACGGCGGTCCGATCCGGGCGAACTACTCCTACGATTGGACACAATCGCGCGGTGTCGCGCCCGCCAGCCAGTTGGCGGCGATGGGAGCGAACCAGCGGAATTACTTCAGCCGCTCCCCGAACTTCGGCGGCACCAATCTGATCGGCCCGTCGCAGACGCGGCTCTCGCAAGTGCGCTCGGAAGGCACGTTCACGCTGGACAAGACGCAGGCGCACTCGCTCACGCTTGAGGCGGACCTGAGCGACACGATTACGCTGCGCTCGCTGACGGGCTTTCGCAAATGGCGTGGCGACACCGCCGCGACGGACATCGACGGCAATGCGGGCTTGCGAGGCCTGGTGGTGAGCCCCGCACCCGTGGGCGTGCGACCGGTGTCGATCTTCGGTGCCGACAAGTTCGACAAGCAGCACCAGTTCACGCAGGAATTGAACCTGCTCGGCAAAGTGGGCTCGGTCGATTTCCTGCTCGGCGGCTTCTACTTCCGTGAGCGCGCCCGCGAGGACAATCCGCAGTTCTATACGTTCGTGATCGCCAATCCGCTGTTGCCCGGTGGCCTTGGCGGCGCCAATCTGACCAATCGCCTGATCTATCGCACCAGGAACGTCTCGAAGGCGGTGTTCGGGCAGGTCACCTGGCACGTCGACGACAAGCTCAGCCTGACCGGCGGCCTTCGCTACACCAAGGACGAGAAAGCCCTTGAGCAGGCCTCGCCGGTGAACCTGGCGCGGACGCTGGAGCGTAACTTCAGCAAGCTGAACTATGCGGCGACGCTGCAATATCAGGCGACGCCGGAGTTCATGGTCTATGCCCGCACGGCGTCCGGCTACAAGGCCGGCGGCTTCAACGCGCGGTCTCTCAACGACGGGTACGATCCTGAGAGCGTGACCAACTACGAAGTCGGCGCGAAGGCGGACTTGTTCGACCGACGGCTGCGCATCAACACGACGTTGTTCTATGCCAAGCTGGACGACAAGCAGCTCAACCAATTCACCGCCAACAGCGGCGGCGCGGCCAGCGTGACCGTCAATGCCGGCAAGGCCGAGTTCAAGGGCGTCGAGATCGAGGTCGAGGCGCTGCCGATCGATGCGCTGCGCTTGAACGGGTCATTCGGCTACACCGATCGCAGCTTCAAGACGTTCAACGTGCTGGATCCTGCGACCAACCAGCTGATCGACATCGCCGCCGAGGCGCGCTTCAGCTACTCGGCGAGCACCACCTTCACCGGCGGCGCGCAATACACCTTCGGCGAAGTGGTGGGCGGCCAGCTTTCGGCACGGCTGGACTATACCTACCGTAGCAGGCTCTACTTCAACGTGGTGCCGCGCTTCGCGCCGTTCGACGCGGCGATCAGCGCGCGCGGTGTCGGGCTGCTCGATGGCCGGATCGCACTGAGCCAGGTGGACCTTGGCGGCACGCGCGCCGAGTTCGCGGTGTGGGGCCGCAACCTGACCGACGAAAAGTATCGCGTCTCCGGCATCGATTTCGGCTCCCTGGGCTTTGCAACCAATACCTATGGCCTGCCGCGTACTTACGGCGCCGACATCCGGCTGGAGTTCTGATCCGATGCCAAACGACCGGGTAGTCCGCATCGGCGGCGGATCCGCCTACTTCGCCGACAGCGCGCTGGGTGTTCCCCAGCTGCTGGCGGCGGGTGGGCTGGACTACCTGGTCTTCGATTACCTGGCCGAGGCCAGCATGGGCATGTTCGGGCGCCAGCGGCGCGCCGAGCCGCCCGTGCTGTACCCGACGGACTTCCTGACCGTGCATGTCGGCCCGCACCTGCACGAGATCGCTCGCCAGGGCATCCGCATCGTCGCCAACGCCGGCGCGCTCGACCCCCTTGGTCTAGCCCGCACCGTGGAAGCGCGGATCGCCGCCGAGGGGCTTTCTCTGAAGGTCGCCGCCGTGACCGGTGACGAGTTGATCGACCGGGTCGAGCAGCTGCGTGAGCGGCGCCTGGAGGACATGTTCACCGGCGCGCCGTTCCCCGACGATGTGCTGACCTGCAACGCCTATCTCGGCGCCTTCCCCATCGCCGAGGCGCTGGATGCCGGCGCCGACATCGTCATCACCGGGCGCGTGGTGGACAGCGCTATCGTGCTGGGCGCGCTCATCCATGAGTTCGGCTGGAAGGCCGACGACCATGACTTGCTCGCGGCCGGCACGCTGGCCGGGCACTTGCTCGAATGCAGCACGCAGATCACCGGCGGCACCTTCACCGACTGGCGCGACGTGCCCAACTGGGAGCAGATCGGCTTTCCGATCGGCGAGTGCCGGGCCGACGGTAGCGTCGTCATCACCAAGCCGGAGGGTACCGGCGGTCTCGTGTCGGTCGGTACGGTCTCCGAACAGCTGCTCTACGAAGTGAGCGATCCGGGCGACTACATCGTGGCGGATGTCTCCTGCGACTTCAGCGAGGTGCGCGTCGCGCAGGAAGGGCCCGACCGGGTCGGTGTCGCAGGCGCCAAGGGCCGGCCGCCAACGCCGTGGCTCAAGGCCAGCGTCACGTATGGCGCAGGCTGGCGCACCGTGGCCTATCAGCCGATCATCGGTGAAGAGGCCGGCGCCAAGGCTCGCCGGCAGGGCGAGGCACTGTTCTCGCGCGCCCGCGCCCTGCTGCGAGGCCGCAACATGGCGGACTTCACCGACACTGCGGTCTTGGTCATCGGCGAGGAAGCGAGCTTCGGCCCGCATGCGGCGATCAGCGGCGCGCGCGAAGTCGTCCTCAAGATGACGGCTGACCACCCGACGATGGAAGGTGCCGGGCTGTTCGCCCGCGAGCAGGCGTCCGGCATCACCACCATGTCTGTGGGCACCAGCATCAACCTGGCGACGAGCGTCTTGCCGCTGACCGGCATTTTCGCCTTCCTGCTGCCGCGTGAGGAAGCGCCGGCGACGGTGACGATGGACGGGAAGAACTGGACCGTAGCGCCGCAACCAGGTCACAGCACGTCGCCGCCGCAGCCGCCGCTTCCCGAACGGCCGGAGCATCAGGGCGAGACCATCACCGTCGAGCTGATCTGCCTCGCCTGGATGCGCAGCGGCGACAAGGGCAGTCTGTTCAACGTCGCCGTGATCGCGCGCGATCCCGCCTTTCTGCCGTGGATCGCGGCGGCGATGACGCCGCAAGCCGTCGCCGACTGGTATGCGCACTTGGCCACCGGCGGCACGTCGCTGTCGGTCGATGTCCAACACGCGCCGGGGCTCAACGCGCTCAACTTCGTGGTCAGGAACTCGCTCGACGGCGGCATCCTCAACGGCAAGGGTCTGGACCCGGCCGCCAAGGGCATGGCCCAGATGATCGCCCGCTTTCCGATCGCGGTGCCTGTCGATCTGGCGGACACTCTCTCGAAGGGGGTCTCGCTGTGACGAGCCAGGCCGAAGCCATCGTCAGCTATCGCGGTGCCGACGGGATCCAGCTGGCCGCCACACGCTATGGCCCGGCGGAGGGCGCGCCCGTGCTGATGCTCCACGGTGGTGGTCAGACGCGTGGCGCCTGGAGTACGTCGGCCCGCGCGATGGCGGCGCAGGGCTTCGCGGTCACCGCTCTCGATCTGCGCGGCCATGGCGATAGCGCCTGGTCGCCGGATGGCCTCTATCCGATGGACGCCTTTGCCGACGATCTGCGCGCAGTCATCGCCGAATGCGAACGGCCGCCGCTGCTGGTGGGAGCGTCACTGGGCGGCTTGTCCTCGTTGCTGACGCTGGGCGAAGCGCCACGCGCCTCGGCTGCGGGTGTCGTCTTGGTCGATATCGTGCCCTGGATCGAACAGCGCGGCGGCGAGCAGGTCGTGGGGTTCATGCGGGGCACTTCGGGCGGCTTCGACACCCTAGAGGAGGCCGCCGACGCGATCGCCGGCTACCTGCCGCACCGTCCTCGGCCCGAGCGCCTCGATGGTCTGTCGCGCAACTTGCGTCAGAGATCCGATGGGCGCTGGTACTGGCACTGGGATCCCGGCTTCGTGCGCCCGCAGGAAGGCTGGAACATGGACCGCATGAACGAGCGCCTTTCGGCAGCGGCGCGTGCGGTGGCCGTGCCGATGATGCTCGTCCACGGCACCAAAAGCGAGATCGTGACCGCCGACGGGGCGGAACGCTTCCGCGATATGTTGCCCGGCGCGCAGGTGATCGCGATCGAGGGCGCTCACCACATGGTCGCCGGCGACGACAACGACGCCTTCATCGACGCGATGCTGCCTTTTCTGAGGAGCCATGCGGCATGACGATCCCCTTCCAGGTTCCCTCACGCGAAGAGTCGATGCAGCGGCTGATGCGCGGTTACCAGCGCGTCGCCGGCTTCGCGCGCGACTTGCCTTACACCGTCGCCGACCGGATCGAGGAACGCGCCACCGATGCCGGTGACGAGGCGTTCATCCTGTTCGAGGAGCAACGCATCTCCTTCGCGCAGATGAACGCGCGCGCCAACCAAGTCGCTCACGCCGCCCTGGAGGCCGGGTTGAAGCAGGGCGATGTCGTCGCGCTGCTGATGCTCAATCGCCCGGAGTACGTGATGACCTGGCTGGGCTTGGCCAAGGCCGGCATCGTCACCGCGCTGATCAACACGACAGCGACCGGCGACGTTCTGGCGCATGCCTTGCGCCAGGTGAACGTGCGCGCAGTGATCGTCGGCTCGGAGCTGGTCGAGCCCGTCGCCGCCTTGCCCAAGGACGTCCTGCCGGAGCTCGTGTGGGAGCAGTCGGAAACCGGTGCCGACCGATCACGGCATGGCTTCGCCGACCTCAACGCCGCGATGGCCGCCGCCTCGGACGTCAACCCCGACAAGGCGCTGCGCGTCGGGCTGACCATGGCCGACACGCTCTACCTGATCTTCACGTCGGGCACGACCGGACTGCCCAAGGCCGCGAAGATGAGCCACATGCGCTTCCTCAACGCGGGCGAGATGATGGCCGGGCTGATGCAGTTCGGCGAGGGCGACACCTTCTACTGCATGCTGCCGCTCTACCATGGCGCCGGCGGCATGGTGGTGCCGTCGGTGTCACTGGCGACGGGGCGGCCGTTCGTGCTGCGCCGCAAGTTCAGCCGTAGCGGCTTCTGGCCCGACGTGCTTCGTCACCATATCACCGCGACGTATTACATCGGCGAGATCGTGCGCTACCTGCTCGCCTCGCCCCCGTCGCCGGATGACCGCGACCATGGCCTGCGCATGATGTGCGGCGCGGGCATGAAGCCCGACGTGTGGTTCGCCTTTCAGGAGCGGTTCGGCATCGAGCAAATCTACGAGGGGCTGGGCTCCACCGAGGCCAATTTCGGCCTCACCAATGCCGACAACAGGGTCGGATCGGTCGGGCGCTTGCCCTATCCGCAAGCAAGCAACATCCGCATCCTCAAATACGACGTGGAAACCGGCGAACACGTGCGCGACGCGGCGGGCCAGCCTGTCCTAGCGGCGCCGCACGAAGTGGGCGAGCTTGTGGCAGAAGTGCTGGGCGGTACCGGCGTCGGCGGGTTCTTCGAAGGCTACACCTCGCCCGAGGCGACCGAGGCGAAGCTGATGCGCAACCTCTTTCGCGAAGGGGATGTCTGGTTCCGGTCGGGCGATCTGGTTCGCTTCGACCAGGACGATTACTTCTTCTTCGTCGATCGCGTCGGCGACACCTTCCGCTGGAAAAGTGAGAACGTCTCCACCGCCGAAGTGGAAACGGTGCTCTCCGGCTACGACGGGCCATCGGTCGTCAACGTCTATGGCGTTGCGATCCCGGGCACCGAGGGACGCGCGGGCATGGTGGCGCTGACGTACCCGGAGAACGCCGCCTTCGATCCGGCGGGCTTCTACACCTACGCCCGCGATCACCTGGCGTCCTACGCGGTGCCGCTGTTCGTCCGCCTGACCGACGCGGCGGAGATGACCTCCACCTTCAAGCTGAAGAAGGTGCAGCTGCAACGCGAGGGTTACGATCCCGCCGCCGTGAATGACGACCCCTTGTTCGTGGCCGATCCCGAGGCGGGCACCTATGTCCCTCTCACGCGCCAGGCGCTGGACCGGCTCGGTATTTCTCCCATGCAGGACACATCGCATGTACGTTGATTTCACGCCCGAGCAGAAGGCGCTGCGTGCCGAGTTCCGCGCCTATCTCGACAAGATCATGACGCCGGAGGTTCGCGTCGCGACCATCGGGGCCGAAAGCGGCGAGACGTACCGGCAAGTCATCCGGCAGATGGGCCGCGACGGCTGGTTGACCCCCGGTTGGCCGGAAGCATTCGGCGGCAAAGGCCTGGACTCGCTGACGCAGAAGATCCTGCTGGAAGAACTGGTGCTGGCCGAAGCGCCGTTCCCGTTCGTCACCGTCAACACAGTCGGTCCGGCGCTTATGCGGCTTGGGACCGACAAGCAGAAGGCGGACATCCTGCCGCGCATCGCCACCGGCGACCTGATCTTCGCGATCGGCTATTCGGAGCCGGGCGCCGGAACCGATCTCGCCAGCCTCAAGACCCGCGCGGTGCGCGAAGGCGACGACTACGTGGTGAACGGCCAGAAGATCTTCACCAGTGGCGCGGAAGGAGCCGATTACGTCTTCCTGGCGGTGCGGACCGATCCCGATGCACCGCCGCACAAGGGCATCACCATCCTGATGATGGACACCAAACTGCCCGGCTTCTCGGTCTCGCCGATCTGGACGGTGGGCGGCGTGCGCACGAACGTCACGTACTACGAGGATGTCCGCATTCCGGCCGACATGGTGATCGGCGAAGTCAACGCCGGCTGGCGCCTGATCGCCGAGCAGCTGAACCACGAGCGCATCGGTCTGGCCGCGCTGACTTATGGCGCGAACGGCTGCTTCGATCAGGTGGTCGAGTGGGCCGGCCAAGTGAAGACCGGCGAGGGCGGACGGCTGGTGGATGTCTCGTGGGTGCAGACGGCGCTGGGCGAGGCCTATGCCCTGCTGCGCGCCATCGACGTGATGGGCAACCGGGTCGCGGCGCAAGTGGCGCAAGGATCCACCCGCGCCGATCTCGCCAGCGGCCTCAAGGTGTTCGGGACCGAGGGTGTCATCAAGGTGATGCGGCTGCTGCTCGACGTGATCGGCTCGGCGGGCCTCGTGCGCGATGGCTCGTCCGGCGCGGTGCTTAAGGGCCGGATCGAGCGCGAATACCGCAAGTGCCAGATCAACACCTTCGGCGGCGGTACGGCCGAGGTGCTACGCGACATGGTGGCGCAGATCGGCCTCGGCATGCCGAGGGGAGCGCGCTGATGGACGCTTTGCTGGAGCAGGCCCGCGCCTGGGTCGGCAAGGCCGCAGGTGTGCCGGCCGTTTCGCGCGATGCCGTCAACCTGCCGATGATCCGCCGCTGGTGCGAGGCGATGGGAGAGACCAACCCCATCTACACCGACGAGGCTGCGGCCAGGTCGGCTGGCCATCCCGGCATCGTCGCCCCGCCGGCGATGCTCGATGTCTGGACCATGGCGCCGTACCAGCCCGGCGGTCGCACTCCGGACCAGGGCTTCGCGGTGCTGAACCTGTTCGACGACGCGGGATACACCGGCGTGGTCGCGACCGACGTCACGCAGGATTACGGCCGCTACCTGCGCATCGGCGATGTGGTGACGCTGACGACGCTGGTCTCCGACGTATCCGACGAGAAGAAGACTGGCCTTGGCACCGGCCACTTCGTGACGCTCGCGTACGAGTTCACCAACCAGCACGGCGAGCTCCTGGGGCGTGAGACGTTCCGGGTGCTCAAGTTCAAGCCGAACCTGGCGCAAGCGAAGCCAGCGGCAGCCGACAGCGCGCCGGAGTCCCCGCATCCGCACCCGGCCATCACCCATGACAACGCCTTCTTCTGGGAGGGCCTGGTCCAGCGCAAGCTGCTGTTCCAGTCGTGGCAGGGCCGCCTGCGCCATCCGCCCGGGCCGATGGACCCCGTCACCGGATCGCTGGAGTTCGACATCGTCGAGGCGAGCGGACGCGGCACGATCCACAGCTTCGTGGTGATGCACCAGCCCCGGTTGCCGGGCTTCGAATATCCGCTGCCGGTGGTGCTGGTCGAACTGGAGGAGGGCGTGCGCATCGTCGCCAACATGCTCGATGCCAAGCCCGAAGATGTCGCGATCGGTCGCGCGGTCACCGCCGACTTCGTCGAGGTCGAGCCCGGCTATGTCCTTCCCGCTTTCCGTCTCACTTGAGGATCGGCCATGGATTTCTCCCTTTCTGACGATCAGCGCGAACTGCGCGATCTCGCCGCCCGTATCCTGAGCGACGCCGTCACCGACGAGACATTGCGCGCCTTTGCCGATAGCGGCGCCCCGTATGACGCCGCGCTGTGGCGCACGCTGGCGGATGCCGGGCTGCTGGGCTTGGCGATCTCCGAAGACAGCGGCGGTCTGGGCCTGGGCATGGTCGATCTCGGCCTGCTGCTAGAAGAGCAAGGCCGAACGCTCGCACCGCTGCCGCTTACCTCGACGATCGCCATGGCCGCGATCACGCTCGACCGGGAGGGCAGTGCGGCGCAGAAGGAATGGCTACCGAAGATTGTAGCGGGTGAGGCCATCCTCGCGGTCGCGGTCGAAGAGATCGGCGGCATCGACGCGGCGGCACCGGCCCTTCGCGCTGAGCCCGAAGGGAATGGCTGGCGCCTTACCGGAACCAAGGTCGCCGTCGCCTATGGCAGGCAAGCGAGCGCCTTGCTGGTCACCGCCGCCACGCCGCAAGGGCCAGCGCTGTTCCTGATCGATCGTGAGGCACCCGGCCTCGGCATCGAGGAGCAGCGTTCCACCAGCGGCGAACCGCAGGCGCAGATCACCTTCGACGGCGTACCGCTGGAAGGAGATGCGGTGGTCGGCAGCGTCGAGGATGGCCATCTCATCGTCCAGGCGCTGGTCGATCGCGGACAAGTCGCGCTGGCGCAACGGCAGGTCGGCGTCGCCTCTGAAGCTTTGCGGCGGACGGCGGAGTATTCCAGCGGTCGTGTCCAGTTCGGCAAGCCGCTCGGTTCGTTCCAGGGCGTGCAGCAGCGGGCCGCCGACGGCTTCATCGATGTCGAGGCGATGCGCTCCACCTCTTTGCTGGCGGCGTGGTCGATCGATCAAGGCGTGGCGCAGGATGCCGACATTGCCACCGCCAAGTACTGGGCGGCGATGGGCGGGCATCGCGTCGTCCACACCGCGCAGCACCTGCATGGCGGCCTGGGTGCGGACATCACGTATCCGATCCACCGCTATTTCCTGACGGCGACGCAGATCGGCGCGGCTCTGGGCGGTGCGGCCCCGATGCTGGCGCGGATCGGCCGTGACGTCGCCGCCGGCACCACCGCGCCGCTTGCCTGAAGGATCCCGCATGACCATCGACGACATCCAGCAGGGGCAGGCGCTACCTGAACTCGCGATCCCTATCACCGCCAGCGCGATCGTGGCGGGTGCGATCGCCACCGACGACTTCGAGGACGTCCACCATGACAAGGCCGCGGCGCAAGCCAAGGGCGTGCCCGACATCTTCATGAACATCCTGACCACCAACGGCTTCGTGCAGCGCTATGTCAGCGACTGGTGCGGCAGCGCGGCACGGATCACCGGCGTCAAGATCAAGCTCGGCGCTCCCAACTTCGTCGGCGACACCATGATCTTCTCCGGCGAGGTGGCCGAATGCAACGGCAGCCGCGTCGACGTGTCCGTACGCGGGCGCAATCGCATCGGCGAGCACGTGACGGCAACCGTCAGCCTCGATTTCGGGAGCACGCAATGACCGGTTCTCTAGCCAACAAGGCCGCGATCGTCGGCATAGGCGCGACGGAGTTCTCCAAAAACAGCGGACGTTCGGAACTGCGCCTGGCGGTCGAGGCGATCACCGCCGCGCTCGAGGACGCCGGGATCGACCGTTCGGAGGTGGACGGATTGTGCACCTACACGATGGACAACAACCCGGAGATCGAGGTCTTCCGCAACATCGGCGGCAAGGAGCTGAAGTTCTTCAGCCGCATTCACTATGGCGGCGGCGCGGCGTGCGCTCCGGTGATGCAGGCGGCGATGGCAGTGGCGACCGGCGTCGCCGAAGTGGTCGTGTGCTACCGCGCGATGAACGAGCGGTCGCAGTACCGCTTCGGCACAGGGTACACCCCGCCGCCGATGCCCACCGCAGAGTCCGCGCATTACGGCTACTACGTCCCGTTCGGCCTGGTGTCGCCGGCGTCGTGGGTGGCGATGGCGGCGCGGCGCTACATGCATGAGACGGGCGCGACATCCGAGGATTTCGGCCGGGTGGCGATGGCCTGCCGACGCCATGCCGCGGCCAATCCCAACGCCTGGTTCTACCAGCAGCCGATCACGCTGGAGGAACACCAGGCCTCGCGCTGGATCGTCGAGCCGCTGCATCTGCTCGACTGCTGCCAGGAGTCGGACGGCGCGCAGGCGCTGGTCGTGACCACTGCAGAGCGCGCCAAGTCGCTGCGACAAACCCCGGCGATCATCCGCGCCGCCGCCCAGGGCGCGGCCGACGATCAGCAGATGATGACGAGCTATTATCGGCCCGACATCTCGCGGCTGTCAGAAATGGATCTCGTGGCCCAGCAACTCTACGCGCAGGCCGGCATCGGGCCGGGCGATATCCGCACCGCCGTGCTTTACGACCACTTCTCGCCCTTCGTGCTGCCGCAGATCGAGGCCTTCGGCTTTGCCAAGAAAGGACAGGCCAAGGACTTCATCCGCGAGGAGGGCATCGAGATCGGCGGCCGTTTGCCGGTGAACACCAATGGCGGCCAGTTGGGAGAAGCCTACATCCACGGCATGAACGGCATCGCCGAGGGCGTGCGACAAGTGCGGGGCACGTCGGTCAACCAGGTGGCGGGCGACGGCGCGGTCCTGGTGACCGCCGGCACCGGCGTGCCGACGAGCGGGCTGATCCTTGGGCTAGCCTGATCGAGGCGCCAGCACACGAACGAAGGAAGAGGGAAGATCCATGGACGACACGCCCTATCTGATGCGTGGCTTGAAGCCGGCAACGACCGAGAGCAGCACCCTCATCAGCTCGTCGGCGTTCCTGAACGAGCCGCGTCTGCGGGACTGGATCGCCACCCACTTCCTGCGCCGCAGCGGCAAGGACGTGCCCACAACGTCTGATGCCTACAAGCTGCACATGATCCTGAAGGACGTGCAGGATCAGGACCGGATCGAAGAGCTTTTCACCGAAGAACGCCGCCGCTCGCCCGAACTCGATCGCTGGATGAGCGAGGGCTTCGTCTCGACCTACGGCAAGGAGGAACTGCTCGCCAATCCGCCGGGTTCGCTGGGCTATACCTTCGGGCGCTATCTGTCGGACAACGGGTTCGAAGTGGATATCGTGCCTCGCTTCGTGCCCAAGACGCAGTACGAGTTCTATGCGCTGCGCAGCGGACAGACGCACGATCTGGAACATATCGTCTGCGGCGGCGGGTTCAACATCCTGGGCGAACTCGTTCCTTACTACATGCGGTTGAGCAACGTGCCGCGCTTCCTGAGCCCGAAACTGGCCGGGGCGGTGAACGCGATGCAGCTGTTCGGCTCGACCCGCATCATGATGCGCACCGGGCTGCATTACCCCCAGTCCTACCCGATGGCGCTGCAAGCCGCGCAATGCGGCATGCGTGTGGGCCAGGAGTCCGGGCCGATCTTCATGGCGCGCTATGAGGACGTGTTCCACTTGCCCATTCCCGAAGCGCGCGAGGCGCTAGGCATACGCGGGGCTGTCGACCTGGATACCCGCGAGGCCTCGCTGGCCTGGCACGAGTATCACTGACGGGGCATCGACGGAGCGCGCCTGTACGTTCGCCTGGGCTTGGACTATCGCTAGCTGCGATGGTGCTTGAACCCGAGGCGACGTGAACCAGTTGGCGACCACTTCCCGGCGCGAAATGAACAAGGCCCGCACGCGCGCCGCGATCATGAAGGCCGCGCGGGCCAGCTTCGCGGCAGCGGGCGTGAATGGCGCGACGATGGACCAGATCGCCGAGGCGGCGGACGTCTCGCGCGCGACCTTGTTCAACTACTTCGCCAGCAAGGCCGCGATCATCGCCGCGCTGGTCGAGCAGCTGGACACCGACTTCATCGCGCTCATCGAAAGCTATCGCGGCCAGCGTCAGTCCACTGCCGATCGCATCCTCGGCATCTTCACCGAAAGCGGGCGCAACCTGGAACGGCGCGGTGAGGCAGTGCGCTTCCTGGTCGGCATCAGCGAGCAGAGCTGGGGCGACCAGCCCGGCATCGACCGCCTCGCCCGGCTGACGGAAGCGTTCCTGCGGCTGCTGGAGGACGAGAGCGTCAGCGACGTTCGCACCGACGCCGATGTGCGCGTGCTTGGGGAGATGTTGGTCAGCGTCTACATCGGCATCATCCACAACTGGCGAATGCTCGACTCCTACCCGCTCGAGGCACGGCTTCACGCGGCGGCGACGATCATCGGGCAGGCGGTCACCGAACCATCAAAACAAGAGCGTCGCACGAAATAGATAGACTAGAGTACAAGTTTGTATGATACAGGTTTCCAGCGAGGAAGAGCGACGCGCGCGACACATAGCGGCGGGATGATGCTCCATGGAGACGATGGCAAATGGCACATGATCATGCGAGCCCCGCGGATGCGCGCACGGCCCCGGTCGCCGTATGGCAGGTACTCGGCGCAATGCGCGGCGAAGAGCTGAAGAACTGGCGGGTCGCACCCATCGACAACAACGTGAGCGCACAAGAACGCGGCGCGACCGACTTGCCGTACCCCCTCGGCTGGTACGTGGTCTGCTACGCGGACGAATTGCCCACGGGCGAGGCCAAGCCGCTGCGCTATTTCGGCAAGGAGCTCGCTGCCTGGCGCGGAGAGGATGGCAAGGCGCGGGTGATCGATGCCTATTGCCGTCACCTAGGCGCGCACATGGGCTATGGCGGGCGAGTGAACGGCAACGACCTGGAGTGCCCGTTTCACGCCTGGCGCTACGACGAGACCGGTGCTGTCGTCGACGTTCCCTATTCCCGGTCGATCCCGCCGCAGGCAAAGCGCCCATGTGGCGGCTGGCCGACGGCGGAGGCCAATGGCTTCGTGTGGGCGTGGTATCATCCGACCGGCGAGGCGCCGATGTGGGAGCTGGACGTGTTCCCCGAAGTCGGTGATCCGGATTGGACCGAATACGATCGCTACGAGTGGCTGGTCCACGCCCCGCTGCAGTTCATGGCGGAAAATGCCGCCGACTCCGCCCATTTCAAGTACGTGCACGGCACCGCGACGTACCCCGACGCCGCGCTCAGCTTCGAGGGCCATCGCCGCACCGGCCTCATCAAGGCCAAGATGGGTACTCCGAAAGGTGAAGTCGACGGCCAGATCGCCAATGCGAGCATCGGGCCGGGGCAAGCCTGGACGCGCTTCAGCGGCATCTCGGAGACGCTGCTGGTCGCCGGAACCACCCCTGTCGAGCGCGACCTCGTCCGCGTGCGCTTCGCCTTCACCCAGCCCCGCAGCGAGGCCGAAGGGCCGATGGCGGGGCTCGCCCGCGCGCTGATCCGCGATATCGTCAAGCAGTTCGACCAGGACAAGATCATCTGGGATCGCCAGCGCTTCGTGGAACGCGCGCTCATCTGCGAGGGCGACGGTCCGATTGCGGATTTCCGACGCTGGTACTATCAGTTTTACGCCGAATGGGCGAAGCCGACGCAAATGGCGTAATCGGACCAACCCGAGGTTGTTGTCACCATGAGACGGTGCTGGCCCGCCATCCACATGGTCAATGCAATTACGGCCTGCTCAACTTCTGAGCCACAGGTGCATTGCCTTGCGCGGCGGCGACACCGGCGGCGGATCGACCGGAGTTGTCGAGCAGCGTCTTGTCGGCGCCCGCCTTGAGCAGCATGTCTATCTGTGCGGTACGGCCGAACAGCGACGCCATCATCAGTGCGGTTTGTCCGGCTTTGTTGCGGGCGTTGACGTCGCACTTTTCCTTGAGCAGCCGCGCCGCGATGCGGTCGTCACCTTTGAAGGCGACGCCCATCTGCGCCGTGTTGCCTTGGGTAAGGTCAGGCTTGCAGGCATCCGCCCCGGCCTTGATCAAGGCTTCGACCGCGTCGGCCTGGCCATTGTACGCGGCCAGGATCAGCGGTGTGAAGCCACGCGATTCATAGCCGTTTACGTCGGCGCCGTTGCGCACCAGCACCGGAATAAGGTCCGCTCGTCCCAGCTTCGCCGCTTCGAACAGCAGCTCCTGCCGCCGCGCGGGCGACGGCAGGGTTGCAGACTGTGGCGCCGGAGCCCGAGCTGATGGCGCCTTGGCCGCAACGTCGCCGGCTTGTGCCGGAGCGGCGGCCAGGACGGTAGCGACAAGCAGCGCGAACATCACTGCTTGCCCTCGTAGCGCGCCGGCAGGGCCGTCTTGTATTCGTTGATGGCGCGAGTGACTTCACCCATCGGCACGTTCACCGCCTGGGCGAGCCGGCCGCCCAGATCCTTGTCGGCCTGCGCGAAATAGCTCACCATCACGACCTTGGTCCGCATCGACGTGACGACGCCCAGATCGCCGGCCAGGTTCTTCACCAGGTCGGCCTTGTCCGCCTCGTTCAGCGAACGGTAGAACTGACCGGCCTGGTCGAACGGCTCGGTCTTGGAGATCGGCACGGTCTGAGCGATCGCGTCAATCCGGGTCGGGGTCGGTGCGAACGCCGGGTTGACTGTCTTGCCCTGTGTGACGGACGGGAAGTAGTTCACGTCGACCTTGCCGGTGTTCTCGGCGGCGTCCAGCTGACCATCCTGGTTGTTGTTCACGACAGGGACGCGCGGACGGTTCACCGGCAGGTCCATCACGTTCGCGCCGATGCGATAACGCTGCGTGTCGGAATAGGAGAACAGACGACCCTGAAGCATCCGGTCAGGCGACGCTTCGATGCCCGGCACCAGGTTGGCCGGCGCGAACGCCGATTGCTCGGTCCAGCGGAAGAAGTTGTCGGGTACCTTGTTCAGCGTCATTTCGCCGATCTTGCGGAACGGCACGCCCAACCACTCCTTCGTGTCGTCAAACGGGCTGTATGACAGCTTGCCTAGCTGCTGGGGCGTCATGGTCTGGACCATGAGATCCCAGGTCGGGTTCTCGCCCGCCGCGATGGCGCCGTACAGGTCATCCGTCAGGTAGTTGAACGGCGCCTTGTTGGCGGTGTCGCCGTTGAGGTTCTTCACGCCCTGGCGGCTGATCCAGCGAAACTTGGCGAAGACGACCTTGCCGTCGCTGTTCACCAGCTTGAAGGCATGGACGCCATTGCCGTCCATGGTGCGATAGGATGCCGGAGTGCCCAGGTTTGAGTAGACGTGCACCAGCATGTTGGTCGCCTCGGGCGTGCCGGAGAAGAACTCGAACAAGCGGTTCGGATCCTGCTTGTTGGTCACCGGCGACGGCTTGAGCGAGTGGATCATGTCCGGGAATTGGATCGCATCGCGGATGAAGAAGATCGGCAGGTTATTGCCCACCAAGTCCCAGTTCCCCTGGTCGGTGTAGAACTTGACCGCGAAGCCGCGCGGATCGCGCAAGCCTTCCGGTGAGCCCGAGGGATGGATCACGGTGGAGAAGCGCACGAAGACCGGCGTTTCCTTGCCGCTGGTGAACAGCGACGCGGTCGTCACGTCGGACAAGCCGGCCGTGGCGCGAAACACGCCGAGCGCACCGGTGCCACGCGCATGAACGACGCGCTCGGGAACGCGCTCGCGATCGAAGCGGGCGAGCTTTTCGAGAAGCGTGGTGTCTTCGAGCAGTACCGGGCCGGTATCGCCGGTCGCGAGCGAATTGCGATTGGAGCCGATCGGGGCACCGTTATCGCGCGTCATCTGCGGCGCGCCACCGGCGGGAGCTCCGGCGCGAGCGTCGACCGTATTCTCGACCCCGGCCTGCGCGGCGAAGGGCTTGTAGGCGGCTAGCGGCTCGGCGACCGTGCTCATGCGATCTTCGACCTGCGTGCTACCGGCAGCACCGCCGGCTTGAGCATGTGCCGCAAGCGGGATGACCGACATGGCGGTGACGAGGGCAAGCTTGTGAAACCGTGTCATACGTTCTCTCCGTTTTTCTGACCCTGCCGCATGGCCCTTGGCCGCGCCAACGACATCACTCTATATCAGTGATCGGAAAAGACGTTAATCCTGCCGCAAGGTTGCAGGAACTTCTACGATGTTTCGCGAAGGGTGCTCTTTTGCGCGCGCCGAGGACCGAAAGGGCGGGCGCAACGTCGTTTGATGCTGCGTCCGACAATGTTGCACCGGACGCGTGCAGCGCGACCTTACATCTCAGATGTCGGAATGGCGTATGATGCAGCGAAAGCCGATATGGCTGGTCGAGGTCTCGATTGTCTGCGGATGGCGGGCGGCGGGGCGATAGCGCTGGCAGTAGTTTTCGGCACACAGGTGCGAGCCGCCTTTCATGACCTTGCGGCCGATCCGGACCTGCGGCAGCAGCGGGTCGAAGCTGTCCTTCAGCTTTCCGCCGCGCGGATCGGGAAGGGCGCAGCAACTGCCTTCCTTATTGCCGGCTGCCTTGCTCTTGCGCGGTTTGCCGACCGGCGAGGCGATGGACCACCAGTCGTCGGTCCATTCCCAAACGTTGCCGATCATGTCGAACAGGCCATAGTCGTTGGCCGGGTAGGTCTTCACCGGGGATGTGCGCTCCCAGCCATCAAGCCGGGTGTTCGCGAAGGGGAAGTGGCCTTGCCAGTAATTGGCGAGCATGGCCCCGCCCGGTGCAAGACGGTCGCCCCAGGCATAGGCGCGGCCGTCATCATGTCCGCCCTTGGCGGCAAATTCCCACTCGGCCTCGCTGGGCAGACGCTTGCCCGCCCAGACCGCGTATGCGGTGGCATCAATGTGGGATACGTGGACGACCGGATGATCTTCCAGACCGTCGATGGTGCTGCCGGCGCCCAGTGGCTGGCGCCAATGTGCACCGTCCCGGAAGTGCCACCAGGCAGTGCTGGCGGTCAGGTCGGTCGGCCCTGCGGTCTTTTCGAACACCAGCGACCCTGCATGCACCATCGCCGGATCCATCCCGGGATAATCTTCGATGGCCGGAGGAGCCTCGGCCACGGTGCGATAGCCGGTCTCCTCGACGAAACGGGCGAACTGTCGATTGGTCACGGGGGTCGCGTCGATCCAGAACGGCTCGACCCTGATCCGGCGGACAGGCGCCTCCTCGGGGTAGAAGTCGCTCGATCCCATGGCGAAGCTGCCGCCTGCGATGAAGTGCATGCCGTGCAGCCGGTTGCCGGGGAGGGTGTCTTGTCCTCGATAATCCGCTTGCGAAGGGTCGGCATCGTGGGAAGTGGGGTGCGAGGTCTTCATCGAAAATCCGCCTTGTGCGTTTTCGGGGCGCCGTGGTCAGCTCGCATAGGTGGACCTAGCTCCATTCCTTGCGCAAGGAAGGTGATGTTCCGGTGCGATCAGCAAAAGTTGCCGCATGTCGAAAGGACCTGCACCCTGGCAATGTGCCTCATCAGGATGGCCGCTCTGGCAAACCGTTCCAAAAGAATGCGCAGGACGTCATGGCTGATAGCGTGGATCGCGGCGATCTCCTTAAGACAATTGCGCCCGACTTCTCAAGTTCGTAGCGTTTAATGACGTCCAATATTGCCGGTCTGTCCCTGATGCGCACGCTTGTGGAACATGCGCGCGATTGCGGAGTTTAGTCGTCATCTTACCAAGGGAGACGGCCATGACACTCATTCTCGCCATTGTAATCGGCGGCATTATCGGTTGGC